>Ga0255751_10001499_pt1 | contig 22177 bp, 25 predicted proteins | sample 071ome_20_FD_179951 | JGI IMG/M metagenome (GOLD analysis project Ga0255751, IMG submission 179951) | Coastal salt marsh microbial communities from the Groves Creek Marsh, Skidaway Island, Georgia - 071412BT metaG (version 2) | ecosystem: Environmental > Aquatic > Marine > Intertidal zone >... | reverse complement strand
TCGCTGTGGTCTGTACTAGCAACCTCACGCCGCGCGTCATCACTAAAGACCTGTGCGACAATAACAGCGCTGTCAGGTCAAGGCTTGGCGCCATCTTTGGGAAGCCTGTGAAGATGATAGGCCATGACAGGCGCGCAGGCGTGGATGATGGGTGGGGATGATGAGCTCCTACAACGCACAACCAAGTCAGGAGGCCATCAAGCGCGCTCGCGAGCTCAGAGCTCAGGGCTACGCGCTACGCGCCATTGAGAGGAAGATGAGAGAGGAGGGCCTCCAAATCTCACATGTAACAATCCGCAAATACACTAAAGACCTCTACACCCCACCTCAGCCCAAATCCAAAGAGGAGAAGCGAGCCACACGGCGCGCTTGGTACGCTCGCAACGCTAAGCGCCTCAATATGGAGCGCAGAGAGAAGCGCGCTAATGAGACACCTGAAGAGAGGGCTGAGCGCCTTGAGTATGAGCGGCTAATGAGGTCACTTCAAAAGGATTAAGCATCTCGTCTAGTGAGTAGGTTAGTGCTAGGCTCCTCACATAGCTGAGAGGAGACACCAATGGCTAAGAAGAAACCCAAGACCTGCACCCTGACCAAGGCTGATGACATCAAGGTCACTAATCATGGCTGGCTCATCAATGGAGAGCTCAGGGATAACCTAGATGATTGCACCTTTGAGGCGGGCGCTCGCTTCACCATGTTGATTGAGGAGGTGCCAGACCCTAAGCCTAAGCGCGCTCCTAAGGTCGAGCACAAAGAGAGTCAGTTTAGCGTTCTCCATGTTCCCGCCGTCTCAGACAGCGCGCCACCTCCTCAGACCCACGCCTCAACCTTGGAGCTTCCTCCTGAGATTGCTGAAGTCCGTGAGCTCATGGAACTCTACAAGGACGCTCAAGGCTTTGGGCCTTATGTGGCTATTGGCTTGGTGGGCTTGGCTATCTGGCAGAAGATCAACAAGCAGAAGGGGAAGGGGTGCCCACGTTGTGACGAGCGTGAGCGCGCTCAACATCACCCACCTCACCATGACCCCGCCACCTGCTCAACATGTATTGCTCAGCGCTCAAATGCAGTAAGCCAAGAGGCGGCTCATCCCATCCACCTCCATGACTAGCTCCCTTACCGCGCTCGCATAGTCCCTTATCTCTGCCTGGGAGTGAGTGGCCAACCTGAGCTTGAGGAAGTGGATGAGGGCATGAAGTGAGCAGGTCCAATAACACTCTGACATGAGGCTGAGGGGAAGCACAGCGCGCGCTTGCTCCTTAGCCACGCCCGCCTTGAGGAGCTCCTCATAAGCTTGGAAGCTCGCCTCAATCGCCCTGTTATAAATCATACCAGCTCTAAGCGCGTCATCCTCAGCCATAGGCCCAGCGCTCCCCTGTTTGATGTGCTCAGCGCCTCGCCTCCACTCCTGAGGCTCCCACGCCTCATGATCAAAGCGCACATATCGACCGCTGATCTCATTCCATGCACAGCCCACCTGGTGCTTCATCCATTGGCGTAAGACAAAGATTGGGGCTCTGATATGGAACTGAAATTGAACATGGCGAAAGGGTGAGGTGTGCTCATGAATCCACAGATAATGGACAAGCTTCCAGTCCTTTTCATCCATCTCCTCTGAGCGCTTGCCAAGGCTCACGCGCGCCGCATTGACCACGCTCAGGGGGTCACCCATCACGTCAACCAATGTCACGCCACCTCCACCTGTTGATTTATGATTCTCCATCATGTAAGCCTCTCATGTGTTAAGGGACCGAGGGCTTGAGGGTGGCCATATTGCCTCCTCTCTGCTCCTCACTAACCCCATTGATGGAGAGACTATGAACCATATCATTTTGATTGGCAACGTTGGCAGGGACCCAGAGGCGCGCGGGGCTGATGGTGGAATAGCTAAGTTTAGCTTGGCTGTGGACTCACGAAAGAAGGGCGGGGAAAAGGACACCCAATGGTTTAATTGTGTGGCCTTCAGGCGCACCGCTGAGGCTATCCTCAACCATGTGAAGAAGGGTGACACGCTCGCCATCACAGGCAAGCTCAAGACCAACACATGGGAAAAGAATGGCGTTAAACAGCTAGACGTTGACGTGGTGGTCGACACTTGGCAATTTGTCAGCTCTAAGCAATCGAGCGAGCGCAACGCCATAAGCAACCAAGGACCAGCCACCTGGTCACCTGATGGGAGCTCATGGCCTTGAATTGATGGAGCTCCCTAGGGGAGAGGACTAACTTGATGGATGAGATTGAAAGACAGAGATTGATGGGTGACCGCCTAGTAGCCATGCGTGACTATTTGGTCAGCTTTGTAGAGCGCAACTACAACCTTGAGATATGGGACGCTGAAGAGGTCTACTCTGAGACTTGCATCTATATGTTAGATCGAGGCTATCAGCTCATCAGGCTTGATAAGGACTTCGACGCAGCCATCATGAGCACAATGAAGCGGCGCGCTCTAAATCACCTCAGAGGCTCAAAGCACAGAGGCAACCTACAGACCACCGCCTTGGCTCACATCAATGAGCGCTCAACACTATGGAGCGACAGGCGCAACCAAGAGGCTGAGTGGATTCACGAGATGGACAAAGCTCACCTCATGGGCCTAGCCAAGAGCCCACTTGAGACTGTGGCCATGAATCACCTGTTGAATCACTCTAATCTCAGGATAAGGGACACAGCCAGAGAGCATGGTATAAATTACAACACCATCCACGCTGGGATGAGGCGAATGAGAGCAAAGCTCAGGGACTACCTAGATGAGTAAAACAGCAGATGATCTGAAGGGTTTAGCGGCGCGTGAGGCGGGTGACGTTGAGGCTCTTAATAAGGAGACACGGAACATTAACGCGCGCGCGCATGAGGACCCTAGATTCATAGAGCTCATTGAGCGCCTTAGAGATGGTCAATCAATCAGAGGCGCCTGTGGCTCATCTCGCTTCCCAATATCATCACTCTATGAGTGGATGGATAAGGAGCCAGAGATCAGGAGCCTTGTAGAGGAAGCTAAGAATGAGGGCCTTGGGACCATGGAGGTCCACATGATGCAGGCTATCTCACAGAGTGATGATAAGGATTGGCGCGCCATCTCTTGGATGATGGCTCGCCGATTCCCTCAGGAGTATGGTGATAAGAAGGAAGTAGAGATCACAGCTAAGAAGGCTGATGGGATTCCTGAGGTCATCGCTATGATTGAGCAGACTAATGAGATCATAGACTCAGACGAAGATTAAAGCTCACACCCTTCCCCATGCTTCACATGTCCACACCTTCAAGGAGCTCCACATGGGGAAGGCTACAAGCAGCCAAGGACAGATATGACACACCACCCTCTTAAAATCAACCGCCCTGTCTTAGCCCCAGCTTGGACTGAGCAGGACATGAAAACAGCCACCACGCGAATCCATAACAGGTTTCAGGGCTTACTCATCAGCATCATTGAGAGCGCGCGGTGGGGTAACTTCCATGAAACACCTCACCCGCTTGAGGCTCATCACCCTCAATGGCCTGACCCTGGTAAGTATTGCGACCTCATCTTAGCCAAGCGTGACGCTGAGGTGGTGGCGGCGCTCGAGGTCAAGACCCGCTACGTCAAGCTTGAGGACGTCTCAAAGCCCTATGACGTCATGGGTCAGGTCTTAGAGGGGATGGGCTCACGCCTCCTTGAGCTCCAACAGGCAGCTCAAAGCGCTGACGCCCTGTGGGTGGTAGCCCTTGGCATCTATCGAGCGCCACCACAGAGCACTACTCTCCACCACTCTCAGCCCTTTAGCGTGTTCATGGTATGGGGAAGGGACACAGGAGGGATGCACACCCCTATGGGGCGCGGGTTCTGGAGTTCCTTGGCTGAGCTCGACCGCGCGATGTCAGGCATGGTCAACCCCTATGACTTCTTCAGCGTGGTGAGCTTACCTAAGAAGGTCAGCCAGCCTCAGCCTGTCACCCCTCCTCAGCCCGCTCTCCCTCCTCAGGTTGAGATGACCAGCGGTCAGCTTATCGAGCTCATCAGGACATCAGGGCTCACCAAAGCTCAGAAGGCTGTGCTCAACTGTGTGCTTGAGTGGCCTTATGAGCCAACCACTTTCCTCAGTCAGATTGAGCCTTGGCTTGAGGAGGGTGTGGGCATGACCACAGTCAGGTGTGCTCTGAGGGAGCTGGCAGAGCTTGGCGTGATAAGGGGCTACACCAAGCGAGCGCATAAGCTAAAGCTCAGAATCAACCAAGCCGAGCTGATTAAGTTAATTGAAGAGAGCTAGGAGCTCCCATGAGTGAGGAAGCATCCAAAGACTTTATCCTCAATGACCTCCAACGTGAGATCATCAGGGGAATCAGGCGTAAGGATAAGATCATCGCGGCGCGCTGTGGATGGGGCTCAGGTAAGACGAGCTCCTTGATTTTCGCCCTGTGGTTTGTGGCTAAGATTCGACCAGGGACCACCTCCCTCCTCATCACAGACACCACGCCACGCTATAACTCTGTGCTAATGCCTGAGATCGAAAAGTGGCTAGCTCCAAGAGGGTGGACCTACAACCACACCCTTCACAAATGGACTGACAACCACACAGGCTCAGCGGTCCTCTGTCGCTCCTACTATCGACCAGGGACAAGGGACGCCTCACATAATCCCCTTGAGGGAATCAATGTCACCTCAGGCGTGGCGCTCATTGATGAGTGTCAGACCCTTGGCGCTGAGGTAGCTCATAAGGCTTTGGGGCGCTTGAGGTCAGGGCCAACACCCACCCTCATCTTGGTAGGCCTGCCTGTGGCTGACGCTTGGTGGTGTCAGATGGCTGAGTCAGCTGGCATCCATCCCCTCCTCTTCACCTCCTATGTAAACCAAAACAACCTCAGCGCTGAGTGGTTTGAAGCTACCAAGCTTCTCCCTGAGGATGAGCGTGAGGCCATGGTGATGAATAAGCCTAAGCCTCCCTCAGGCTTGGTCTATCAAGAGTTCGACAGCTCACGTCATGTGATAGATGACTTCACCTATCGTGAGGAGATGACCGCGCGCGTGGCTATAGATTGGGGCTTCAGAAAGCCAAGCGTTCTGATCATTGTGTTTGATGAGGAGCGTGAGGCGTCAATCATCGCTCATGAGATCAACCCACAGGAGGTCACCATAGCTCAGCTGTGTGAGATGATTCTTAGGGTGGCGTGGCCTCGCTCAGATAAAGCCTCAGCCCCTGGGCCACGGATATGGCTTGATAGTGGAGTGGCTGACAAAGCAGGCAAGGCTAGATCAGACCACACAGGGCGCTCAGCCTTCCGTGAGATGTCAAAGGAGGTGGGAGCGGGTGGCCTTGGAATGACTCTGAGACACACCACAGACCCTGTGAGGGTGGACATCCTCAATGGGGTCCAACGACTCAAGCGCGCCTTTGCTCGCAACCGCTACCTCATCACCAAGGAGGTCTGGGACAAGGGCGAGCGCGCTATAGGTAACAGTTTAAGGAAGGCGCTCCTCAGCTATGCGTGGGATTCTAAAGAGCAACCTAAGAAGGATGGGCGTGAGGACCCTCTTGACGCTCTGCGTTATGATTGCATCTTCCATTATTGGGCTGACGCTGTGCAGCGCTCAGCGTATACTCCAAGGCGCCGACCTAGCAGAGATAGAAAGGTTGGCATCTCTACCAACTCAAGGAGCTTCTAATGGCTGACCCTACCGCCCTTCCACCTAGCCTCATTGAGAAGGTCTTAGACCCCAGCAACCTTGTGGCTGTTGTTACTGTGGGCCTCATGTATATGCTTTGGACGTTCGTCAACAAGCGCTTTGACCTCGAGCGCCAAGAGCAGGAGGACATCATTGGGAGATTGGATGACTACCATGATGAGCTCCTCAAACTTGAGGGCCAAGTTGAGGCTCTTAGAAAGCAGATCAACAATGGCTGAGCATCCATGCTTAGAGCCAGAAGATCACGTCCTATACCACACTGACCTCCTCAGTAGAGTAGACCTGACAGCTGATGAGGAGCTCAGCGCCGTTGATCATCCATCTCACTACCACGCTCAGAGTGGAGTAGAGGTCATTGACGCTGTGGAGGCTTGGGGTCTTGGCTTCTGTTTGGGTAACGTGGTCAAGTATGTGGCGCGCGCTGGCCATAAGGGTGATGCGCGTGAGGACTTGCAGAAGGCGCTGTGGTACCTGACTAGGGAGCTCAGCCGATATGAGGACAAATAGGAAGTGACTTCCTATTTAGAGAAATATATTTACTGTGAGCGGTGTTTCACTTGGGTAGAGACTGACAAGCCCCACCTCTACATGGGGCGATACAAGGCCACATGCACAGACCAAGGTGAGATTGACTTGAGCATCTTTAAAGCTCAAGGTGCATGGCCACAGACAAGGCTTGACAACTCAGCGCTTTATGCTGACACTAAAGCTGACGTGATGGAGAAGCTCGACGATTGATGGAGGATAGAACCGCCTGACATCTCAGAGGCTTCATGAGAAAGCTAGACTACCAAGCTGACCAAGAGGAAGCGCCTCGCCATATGCGAGCGCTCCACCCTCGCTTTTCTGTGAGAGGTATCACAGGAACACAGCTCAGTGGTGGGATGATCTCAGGCTATGAGCGCAACGCCTCACTCACAGGGCTCAATTGGGTGAGGGAGGCTGAGGATATGCTGAGGACTGACCCTGTGGTCAGGCGCTCATGGCATATGCTACGCCAAACTCTCCTCAGTGCAACCTGGCGCTTTGAGTCTGCCATGGAAGGTGACGCTGTCTGTGATGAGCTCGCCCGCTTTGGTAATGAGGCGTTTGGGCTTGATGGCTACGCTGGGCAGATGAGCCAAAGCTTTGAGGAACAGCTCAGCTATCTCCTTGAGTTTGTCCCCCTTGGTTATCGCTACGCTGAGGAGGTCTACAAGGTTGGACCTGACTATGAGGGCAAGGTCAAAGTCTGGCTTGACCTCTACGCTGACCGTGAGCCAAGCGCTCACTTGAGGTGGTTGAGCCGTGACAACCAACAGCTTGACGGAGTGCTTCAGCATGTGGTGGGCGTGGGTAAGGTTCCTGAGCCTATCCCAGCTAACAAGCTCCTTCTCCTCACCCTCAACCGTACAGGCTCTAACTTTGAGGGCTCTGGTATGTTGCGCCCTGTGTGGTGGTGGTGGCGTACCAAACAGAAGGTGTCAAACCTCATGTGTGTTGGCGTCGACCGCTGGGCGGTCCCCACACCAAGAGTCAAGGTGGACAGGTCGGTGGCGGAGCTCCAAGGCCTGACTGACTCAGACATCAACGCCATGATTGATGAGGCAGAGGCTCAAGCTCAGGCGTTCCTTGCAGCTGAGCAGAGCTACCTCATTGATAACCCTGTGGTGAGCTTTGACCAATACGCCGCCACGCCTAACCTATATGCTCAGGGTCCATTGGACATCATCCGTGAGTGTGACAACCAAATCAGCCAAGCCTTCCTGGCTCAGTTCGCCAACCTAGGCATAACTGACACAGGAGCGCGCTCAGTGGGTGAGGTGCATCTAAGTGTATTCAGGCGAGCTGCTATCAATCTCTGTGATGTTGTGGCCTCTGCTATTAGCGGCGTGGACCGTCGTGGTGGTGGAACCATAGGAAGGTTGATTCGATGGAATTATGGACCTGTAGACCCCTCCAAGCTTCCAAGGCTAGTCCACACAGGACTAGACACAGACGACTTGGCAGAGTCTTTAGCCATGCTTCCACAGCTAGTCACCTCAGGGCTTCTCACGCCCGACAACGAACTAGAGCGCGCCATAAGGGAGCGTCTAGGAGCTGGCGATCTACCAGAGGAAGCACAGCGATCTGCGCTAGAGAGAACCGTCAGCGCCGCTAGCTCAGGTGGTGGCGTGGCTGCGCTCGCTGAGGCCGCCATTAGGAGGCGTAAGCATGGCTAGGACCAAAGCCCAAACGCCAGCGCCTAAGCGTGATCAGATCAAAGGCTCTAAGACCAACCCTAAGGGCTCAGCCTCAGGCAAGCGTGGCGGGATTGAGATCAGTGAGAGCGTGGCGCGCGCGCTTCAGGGCATGGTGGACAAGCACAATGACCGCTACAAAGCCAAGTCTAAAAAGGTTGACCTAGGCTCACTCAAAGCTGTGTTCAGGCGTGGCGCGGGTGCTTTTAGTGTTAGCCATCGCCCAGGGATGACTAGGAATCAATGGGCATATGGCAGGGTCAAAGCCTTCCTCAAGCTAGTGGGTACAGGTCAACGCAAGGAAGCTTACACAGGTGACCTTGACTTACTACCTGGTGGCCACCCTCAAAAGACTGAGGCTAAGGCTGAGCTCATGGCACCTCAGAAGTATAGTCACATTGACTTCAAGCCACCTGAGGGAGCTAAGAAGGCAGCTGAGCGCGCGCTTAGGAGGCGAGCACAGAAGCCACAGAGCCAAAGGGGGATGACCCCTGTAGGCATAGCCCGCGCTCGTGACCTCATAGCAGGTAAGAACCTCAGCCCTGAAACAGTCAGGCGCATGCTGGCTTACTTCACCCGCCATGAGATCGACAAGGAGGGCTCTACTTGGGAGAGCTATGGCAAGGGGCGCCAAGCGTGGGACGGATGGGGTGGAGACGCTGGCTATTCATGGGCGCGAAAGGTGGTGAACCAAATGAACGCCGCAGATAAGAAAGCAACCTTGAGGGCTTATGGCGAGGCTGTACAGCTTAGCGCTGTTCCCTCTTATGATGTCCCTGAGGGTCTGACCATTGGTAAGCCCTTTAAGACCTTGGCGCTGGGTCAAGTGAGCTCACGGATGAGTGGTGAGTCCATTGGCGCTCCAATCTCTAAGGAGCTCCTTGAGGAGATGGTCAGGGTCTATCGTGAGCGCCGTGACGCTGACCCTGTCATCATTGATTGGCAACATGCCACCTCACCCTTCCAAGGTGGGACGCCCGCGCCACCTGAGAGCGGGAACGCCCTTGGGATGATCGTTGAGCTCGAGCTCAGAGAAGATGGGCTCTACGCCATCCCCGCTTATAATGAGCGCGGTTTAAAGGTCGTTCAAGATGCTGGTGGAGTTCTTTGGAGCTCCCCCGAATACCTACATGGTGAAATCTTCACTCGTGATGGTGGTGAGAAGGTGGGTGACGCCCAGCTCCTCGCTGTCACCCTAACCCCCCGCCCTGCTCAGTCTCATTCAAAGATTGATCGGGTCACTTTAAGCGAACAGGAGCAACTAATGGACTTTGAAAACATGTCCGTAGATGAGCTCAAGGCCGCGCTCGCCGCTAAGGACGCGATGGTCAAAGAGCTAGAGCAGAAAATGAAAGACCTCACAGAGGAGGCTGAGGCTTCCCTAGCTGGCGAGTATGAGTCTGAGGAGATGGCTGAGAAGCCCTCTGAGGATGACAAGCCTGAGGAGATGGCTGAGAAGTCTGAGGACGACAAGGCCAAGAAGATGAGCGAGCCAGCCACGCTCTCTGAGAAGGCTGAGCCAAACCTCCTCGCTGAGGTCATGGCGCTACGCGCTCAGAACACCAAACTCTCAGAGCGCCTTGAGGTCATCGAGGCTGAGAAGCGTGACGTTGAGCGCCGTGAGGCTGTCAGCGCCCTTCTCCGTGAGGGCAAGGTCAGCCCAGCTGAGGAAGGTGCAGCTCAGCGCGCTTGGGACGTCCGTGAGACCATGCCTGAGTTTTGGACCATGTTCAGCGAGCGCCCAGCTTCAAGCGCAGTCCCTCTCAATGAGATTGGCCATGGCGCATCAGGTGAGGAGCTCAACAAGGCCACCCTCGCTGAGAAGGTCAAGGCGCTCGCTACTGAGAAGGGGCTCAACTTCTCAGAGGCTCTCAACTTGTTCCGTGAGCAAAACCCCGATCAATACAACTCTGTGTTCAGCTAAGGAGTTATCACTATGAACCAGATCATTAAGTCCTTTATCTGTGCCTCAGCTGTCACAGAGTTCGCGCTTGTCGCGATTGACAGCGCTGGCAAGGTCGCAATTGCAACCGACCCAACCGCCAACACTATCATTGGCGTGGCTCAGCGTGGCGCTGAGGCAGGTGACCCTGTTGACGTTGTCATCTTTGGTGAGACTCGTGTCATCGCCAATGGCAGCCTCACCCTCACCTCCAACACTGTCCTCTCTGTCACCACTGATGGTGAGGTTCAGGCCGCTGTGTCAACCCACTATCCTGTGGGCTTCACGCTCCCCAACATCAACCAGACCAGCGCCTCAGCTAATGAGCAGATCATCATTTGCTTCCAGCGTGGCCTTGCACCGCTCGCTTAATTAGGAGGTGATCTAAATGGCTTCTTCATATCGTAATATCCACCCTGTTGACGAGATTCTCTCTAGCCTGGTTGCTGAGGCGGTCCCTTCAGACAGCCAACTCATCGCTGATAAGGTCTGTGAGAACGTCAAGGTTCCACAGCGCTCAGGAACTCTGCTCCTTGAGAACAGCCGCAACTTCATGGGCGCGGGTGCAGGGCTTGACCTCGAGCGAGCTCCTGGTGCTTCACGCTCACGCATTGGTGGCTTTGATCGCTCAAGCCTCACCTACAAGTGTGACATCTACAGCGCCGAGGACTCCATCGCGATGGAGGACATTGTTGATTCTCAGTACCCAGGTTCTGAGGAGGCGCGCATTGTCAAGAAGGTCGCGCGCGTCATGAAGCTCGCTAAAGAGAAGCGCGCCGCTGACGTCCTCTTTGACGGCTCCAACTTCAACACCGCAACCTCAACCGCTCAGTTCGGTGGCAAGTTTGACGTTGCAGGTGCTGAGCCTCTGAGCTACCTCCATCAGCTCAAGGACACAGTCTTTGAGAACGCTCACGGCCTCAACGCTGACACACTCGTCTTGGGTCGTGAGGTCTTCCGTAGCCTTGCTCGCTCAGGTGAGCTTCGTGGCTACTTTGGTGACAGCTCACAGGGTGTGGCTGGCGGTGGCTCACTCCTCCTCTCTGATGAGGCTGTGATCTCTGTCCTCCGTGACATCCTTGGTATCCCCAACATTCACGTTGGCGCAGCTCGTCGTGACACCGCTGTACCTGGCGCTGCAAGCTCAGAGAGCTACATCTGGACAGGTGACAGCATCTTCATGGGTATCCTCCACGGCTCAGACAGCATCCAGAGCCGTAATGGTGTTCGCATGATGCCTGTGGCCGCAGTCAACCTTGAGTTCGAGGCGATGAAGGCGGGTCAGTACGACAAGCTTGACCTCACCGCGCGCAACGTTTGGGCTGACATGAGCCACCTCTTCAAGGTCGTTGATGGTGACCTTGGCTTCGTCCTCACGGACTGCCTCTAAGAGGGTGGCGTGGTCTGCTCATGTGGTCGCTCTCATGTAGCATTGGCTGAAGGTCCGAGCGCTGATCAAAAGGCGCTCGATGACCTGAAGGCTCAGCTTCGTGATTTAAAGGGACCATATGGGCAGATCGTCAAAGCGAAGATCAAGAGCCTTGAGGCTCTGATCAAGGCTGAGGACCAATTCAAGCGCGACTTGAAGCGGGCTCAGCGTGAGACGGTGGCCAACCTACAGACCGCCGTTGAGCTCACCTCAGCTGACCAGCTCCTAGCCCTACCAAGGGACCAGCTCCTTGACTTCATACTCAGGAGCGGGATGGGGTTGGCGGTTGAGGACTTTATCACAGCACAAGAAGCAATCACTGAGGTGGCGATTGACACCCTCCAAGTGATTATCTCAGGGGCGAGCGCCTCTGACGTTCCTGACCTTGAAGCCTTGCAGATTGCAACCGCTGATCAGGTCTTTCAAGATGTCATCCTTCCTGACACCCTCACAGCTGTGAGGAGCGCTCTCCAAGGCATGACTGTAAATGTTCCCATGAGCCAAGCCATTGACGCATTGAATCAGCGCCTTGAGCAGAGCACAGGGACACAGCTGACACAGGCTAGGACTCAGCTCAATAACTATGGGCGCACAGTCACAGCTAAAGCGGCTGAAGCGTATGACCTAGACCTCTACCTCTACACAGGCCCGCGCGATGGCATCACCCGCTCCTTCTGTCGCCCCCTTATTAACAAGGTGGTAGATGAGAAGCAGATGAGGAAGCTAGACAATGGGCAGGGCATGCCTGTTAAGATTAGCGGTGGCGGTTATAATTGTAGACACAGCTGGTCACCCATCACAGATACCTTCATGGAAGCGGCGGGGCTTCAGAAGGCCACGGCTCAGGATATAGCCAAAGCAAACGCAGGAGGCGCTAGATGATTAAGACGGTCACAGGTCAAACTAGAGTTTATGAGTGGGTAGCGCCTGGTCCTCTAAGCGGGTCAGCTGTGATGACTGTGGGGAGCTCCACGCCTGTCACCCTCACTCAGACACGCGCCAATGCCACAGTCTCAGCTATCGCCAACGATAGGCGAACGCTCACAGTCAACAGCCAAGCCACAGCGCTCCAAGCTGATCAGCTCAAGGCTTACCTTGTGACTGATGGTGACAGCATCTACAGCGTGACTGTGGTGAGGATGGTGGGGACTACTGCCATTCTTGCTGAGCCTCTACCGCGTGAGGTAGACATGAGTGAGACGGCTGATCTTGTCTTTGGGATGCACTATGGGACCATCCCCTCAGTCATCACCAACACCTCAGGCTATTATCCCATCCAAGTTAGCTATACGCTCGACATGGGACAGCAGACACAGACCAAGCTTGAGAAGGGGCTTCTAAAGGTCACACCACGCCCATTTGATACAGGACTGAGCCATGATGAGCTCGTGGGTCAATTCCCTCAACTCGCTGACATGCTCCCACGCCGTCAAAGCTCATTTGAGACTCAGATTGAGGCGGCATTGGCTGAGGTGGTCTTGGTGGTCCGTGATCATCTCAAGGATGAGCCAGAGGTCACAGAGGATGAGGTCTTTAATGCTGGCTCATTCCTCAACGCTCACGCCTACTGCACAGCGGCGCGGGTGTATGAGATGGTGAATCAACTTGATAACGCCAACCTAATGAGACAGCGCTGTCAGGAGCTCATGGACATCAGCCTCAGGTCATTGGCCTTAGACCGCGATGGTGACAACGTGGTAGATGATACTGAGCTAGATGTGGCTAAGAAGGGAGGGAGCGCGCGCGACCTCAGAGCCTCATGGAGCTCCTACTCCAAGACAGCCTATGACTCAACCTTTGTCCCTACTCGTGGGATGAGGCACTAACATGACCGCCAAGGTCAGGCTCAACCTTCCCACCTCGCTGTGGACTGCTAAGGATAGCGCGCGCTTGGCGCAGAATACCTTGGCGGCCATCAAGCTGAGGACCACTAGGGGGGTGGATGCTAATGGTAGACCCTTTGCGCCTTACTCAACCAACCCCATCTATGTTCCATACAGAGGGGCAAGGCTAAAGCCAAAGGGTGGGAGGGTGTCGCGCTCAGGTCGCTCAGTCTATTATGAGGGTGGTTATAGAGAGTATAAGAGTGAGAGCAGAGAGCACTTTGTGGGCTCGAGCGCCCTAGTGGACCTCACCCTTAGCGGGGCGCTTCTCAATAACCTCATGGTACTTCAGGCCACAGACAGCTTCTTCATCATTGGCCTCACTCAGGAGGTCAGAGGCTATGGCTACAAGGTCAACGCTCAGCGTGAATTCCTTGGTCTATCTCCAAGAGATGTCAATGTGCTAGTCTCAGCGGTACAAGCTGAGATCACAAAGAAGATCAAGAGGGGGAGCAAATGAGCCAAGGCATCTATTCAGCGCTCGATTATCTAGAAGGCCAAATAGAGGCCACCCTCCCCAAGACTGATTCTCACCATGGCTTTGTGAGTATTAACAGCTCAGGGCGTGTGGGACCGCTTGAGGCTCATCAGCACACCACGCGCTTCTTCGAGCTCAGGCTTGAGACGTTCGCTATTGATGATGGTGAGGCTGGCATCAGTGGACGTAGGCGCGCCACAGTTAACCTGAGGGTGCGCTATGATATTGGTGAGCTCCACTTTATGGAGAGGATGATAGCTGAGGACGCCGCCTCACTCATGGTCACCCTCAAAGGCCCACAGTATAATCTCAGCTCTACAGGTATCGTCTCATTGATTCCTGGTGAGCCAACCACAGAGCCAATCCTTGACCCCACCTCTGAGGTCATGGCCTTGGTCTTAACCTTCCCCTTTGACCTGCTTTATTTGGAGGCGCTATGAGCGTGACCCACAGAAGTTTAAGCGTGGCTGTTGAGAGCTCCTTTGGCTCACTCAGCTCAACCACAGGCCTCCCTGATAACAGTGGCCTCTCCTTCACCTCAATCCCATGTGAGCGTGACCCAATCATTGTCTATGGTGACCCTGTGGTCAGCGAGCGCAACGATGCAAGGGATGGTACCTTTGGCTACGCTCCTGAGCCAGACACAGTATGGGCAAGCGGTTCCCGTGTTCGACGTCGCACTGGTCAAGTCACCCTCAGGCTTGACCTCACCACTGTGGGGAGCTCCCTCACCAATTATGAGACTAACTACCTAGGCAAGCTCCTAGCTGGTGGGTTCAAGTCTGCTTACAGCTCCTCAGGGACAGACTCAATCACCGCCATCTCTGACGTCAACACGTTCACACCCACCACAGGCTCAAACTACATCGCAGGTGGCTTGATTGGTGTAGACATCAATGGGCGCGCTGAGTATAGCGCTGTAACTGATACAGACGTGGCGGGTGATGTGACTGTAAGCCCTGCCTTTAGCTCAGGCTTTACAGGGACGCCCACCGCTCAGCTCCTTCAAACATGGTACGCGCCACAGCAGACCACTGAGCTGGGTACAACGCGCTACTCCCTCAGCTTCCGTGTGGATGGGGTCAACTTCCGCTCATACGCTTATGGATGTCGTTTGGAGAGCATGACTCTGAGCCTAGACAATGGGCGTGTTATGGCTGACCTCACCTATCAAGCGGCGCTCATTCAAGATGACCATGCTTCAGCGGTTGGACCTGTCGAGCCAAGTTATAACAGCGGAGCGCCCTGCTTCTTCCGTGGCTCTTATGCTGTCATCTCAAGCGGGTCACCCACCTCCCTGACTGACGCCTCAACAGGTGACACTCTGGGACGTATCGCTCTTGATGTGGATGACTTCACCCTCACAGTCACCAACACCCTCACGCCAAAGGGTCACTCTAACAGCATCCTGGCCATGAGTGACATGGAGGTGACTGATGTTGACGTGGAGCTCACGCTCACCTTGAGCAACGTCAACACCACCATCAATAATGACTTCTTTAATAGAACGCTTCGTCAGGTGTTAGTGGGCTTTGGTCCATTGGCTAATGGTCAGGGTGGAGCCTTCCAAATCCCTGCGGCTTACCTTACTGTGGACCCCTCCAAATATGACCCAAGCGGAAATGACATCGTCAGACAGCAACTCACCTACAAGGCTTCACGCTTTGGCGGTGACATTGATGACAGCTCATATGAGGCTTGGAATAGTCCCTTTAGGCTTGCATTAGGCAAAGGTTAAAACACATGGCGCTCTCTTTCCTCCCAGACTCTGACCTCACCCTTGACGTGGTGGTAACTTGTGACCCTGCTGTGGAGGCTACTCCTGAGCAGGTGAGCGCCTACATTTTGAGCGGTGAACCTTCAGACCTTGGAGGGAGCGAGGGCGCTACTGTGTTCACTCTCAAGGCGCTCTCACCTAGCGACAGGGAGACAGCTGAGGTCAAGGCGGGCGCTTACACCCGCTCTGAGCTTGGGCGTCTCTTATGGCTTGAGGCTCCTGATGAGGAGAGGGCTAAGGCGAGATGGCATCATGAGCTCCAAGAGGATGAGCGTGAGGCGCTCGCTTCATATCAAAGCTATCTCAATAAGGTGTTTGTGGAGATGGTCAAGGTTGCGCTCATCAGCATTGATGGTGAGCCAGCTGAGGGGAAGCTTGATCTGATCAAGCCTGAGGCTCATAGGCTTCAGGTCATCTCTGAGCTAGTGCAACACATTCAACGGATGAGCCTCTTAGGTCAGCGGGGAAAATAGCGCTCGCGTCCTCTGTATGGCTTGCCAACAGCGGGGGGCGCGGGTGGAGCTGTGACCAATGCAGGGCGCGCCCTGCGTTGAGGCGTCAGCGTGGGAATTGTGGCGGGCCATTTAAGGAGGGGCTTCCCCTCGCTCAGCGTGATGAGCGGGGCTTGTTTGTCCCTGGTTATCGTGTCGCGCCAAACTGTGGCGGGGGCTTTGCTGACCTTGAGGTCAGGTCATGTCCCATCGCTGATCAGAACAGAATGGCCTCAATCATTGAGGTCTATCACAGACACAGGCAAGGGCTCAGCTCGATAGCATCTAGCTATCCGCGTCCCACCTGTGCAATAATCGAGGCGCTTGACGTGCTACACTACAACTCAGAGGAGCTAGCACTCAGGCAGCGTGAGCAAGCTCTACAGGAGGCCCAACATGGCTGAGAATACAATCCAAATCGAGGTTGAGCTCAAAGGTGAAAAGGACGTCACCAAACAGCTAGATAAACTGAAGGGGGGCGCCAAGGATGTGGGCGAGGGCTTCAAGGGTGTCACCAAGATCATGGACAAGAGCAGCGCTCAGATTGGTGAGGGGCTGTCAACCATGTCTGACGCTGTGGGCTCAAGCGTTGAGGCGGTCAAGTCACTCAAGGGCGCTGTGGGCGCTTTGGGTCAAGGTGGAGCTGCTAGCTTCCTCAGCTTGGCTGGGCCTATTGGCTTGGTCACCACAGCGGTGGCGGGTCTATATGAAGGTTTTAGACAGCTAAGCGGAGCAGCTAAGGAGGCTGAGGACCGCCAGGAGGCTATGGCCGCCGCTTCAGCTGACCTCACCTCAAAGCTTGAAGCGCTCGCTGAGGGTGGGGTGATCCCAACTACTAGCGCCCTCCTCAAGTTCACTCAGGTCACGCTACAGTCTCAGGTAGCCAAGGAGCTCCTACAGAAGCAGGTGGAAAAGAGCCGCCCACAAATGGAGGCCTACACTGAGTCACTTGACGCTGTTGGCAAGGCTCAAGATGAGCTCAATAAGCTAGAGGCTAAGGGCTTAAAGTTATCTGAGGAGGGCTTGGCGGCGCGTAGGCGATTGACCACGGCTGAGATGGAGCGTGATAAGGCTCAAGGCGCTCTCAATAAGCGTCTCAAAGCCCTTCAGGGTCCACTACAGCAGAACCTTGAGCTTATCGCCAAGGCGTCAAAGCAAGAGAAGGAGCTTGAGGAAAACACCACGGATAACCTTAAAGCCAAGGTCAAAGAAAACGCTGAAAGATTAAAGACCTTACAAATCGCCCAAGAGGAGATATACAGCCGTGACGCCTTAGTGCTCGCCTTTACTAAAGAGCAGATCAGTCTTGACGCTTCCAAGGTGGCGAGGCGCGCTGAGGATATGGAGCGCGCTGAGCTCATCAAGACCATTGATGAGCAGACCCAAGCTATCCAAAAGCTCAATCAGGCTGATGTTATAGGTCGAGCGTCATCAGCCAAGGCGAGGCGTCAATTCGCTGAGGCTGACAAAAAGGCGAGCGAGGCTGAGCGCAAGCGCCTCGAGGAGATGAGCAAGGCTAGAGCCCGCGCGGCTCAAGCTGAGCAGACACGTCAGACCCTCCTACAGAGCCAGCTCAATCAGCTCAAGATCAAGCTCACTAAGGAGGGGGATGATGAGCTTCTAGCCCTAGCGCGTGAGCGTTATGAGACAGGGCTTGAGCTTGCCAAGGATGACGCCATGAAGCGGGCGATTGTCCAAAAGCAGTATCAGCTAGAGGTCAATACCATCATGGACCAGGCTGAGGCTAAAGAGTTCGCCCGAATGGAGAGAATGGACGCTGAGCGTCAGCGCTCGCTTGAGCGTGAGGCTGAGGCGAGGAGGAAGGCGCTTGAGGCTGAGATAGCAGCTCAGAAGGAGCTACTTGATATGGTGGGCGCTACCATTGAGCACTATGGAGAGGGCTTGGCTGAGGCGGGTGTGTCAGCCCTCCTGTTTGGTGAGGGATTCAAGAAAGCGGCGGGTGAGGTCTTAAAGGGGCTCGCCATTGAGTCAGGGGTGAGGGCGCTCATGGAAGGCGCTAAGGCTTTGGCCGCCCTCTTTATCAACCCAGCGGCGGCGGCGGCTCACGCCAAGAGCGCTGGCATCTTCACAGCGGCGGCGGTGGCTGCTAGAGCTGGCGCGGGTGCGCTTGGTGTAGGTGGTGGCGGTGGAGGTGGTGGGACAACCGCCTCACCTTCAGGAGCTCCACAGGTGGCGAGCGCTCCACAGCGTGAACAGGCTGAGACTTCATCAACAGTGGTCAATATCAACTTCGGTGGCGCTGTGATATATGACACCCAAGAGGCGGCGCGTCGAGCCATGGTCAATGACATTGTTCAAACCTACAACCGCAACCCCAGAGGGATGGCGCGCTTTGCACAGAGGATGAGGTGAACCCATGCCATATAACACACCCGCTCCCAACTTCGGCCTCTTGGCTGCCTTTGATGCTCGCCAATGGGCAGGGGTTGACGTGGTACGCTACAACGCCACAGACGTCAGCCTTCCTTCATACGCCACAGGAGGGGGAGTGTATGAGGACGGGCTCTTCTTCCTCAATGGGCGTGGCGTGGGAGACACCACACCCTCAGACGCTATGGGGACGCTTGAGGAGGCTTTGGGGACATTAGCCACCTTTAACACCACCTGGTCTGTGGAGCTCACAGAGGACGATAGAATCAAGATCACCTCAGACGCTCTTTTTAGAGTGACCCCCCTTGATGCTGATGTCTTAGGGCTTGGCACCTCTACAGCTGTGGTGGATGGGGCTAATTTTAGCGTGACCGCCTCAGCGGATTGGACGCGCGGCGTCTATAGTGGTGAGCGCTATCAGTTTGACAATCTGTTAGGGACTAGCTTTGACGCCTTCAGGTCAGCTGAAAACAGGCCATGGCCCTCTCAGGACGTAGTGACCACCTTGAGAGAGCGTGGCTCAGGTGACGTGGATGATCTAGCGCCCACAGATTGTCTTGAGGAGCTCATCAGGGATCAAGCGGGTCAAGAGATTAGGTGGATTCTCAACGATGAGGGACACGTTGAGGTGTGGTACATGAGCACAGGGCTTTTCGGCTGGCTTGATACTAGCTTCAGAGATCGCCTTGGATTCAATGGCCGTGAGGACGCTGAGGCTATGGGCTCAACAGCCACAGACTATGTGGCGCGTATCGTGGCATCTAATCCCATGCCTGGGGCGCTCCTCCCCTCAAGACCCTTCCAAGATCACCACTACAGCGTGGAGAGTGTGACCCAAGCGCGCCGTAAGATTGGCGGGGGCTACACCTCGAACCTCATTGGCACCTACACCACAAGCGCGCTGAGCTTTGACCTCGACGCCTTGCTAGATGTCCGTGACCTGTACCGCCACTTCACTGATAGCTTTGTCCCATATGCCTCCAATGGTGAGCGGGTCAACTTCTACCAAGGGTGGGGTGATTCTAGGCGCTCGCTTAGGTCAGCTTTGATCAGCTTCACACAGGAGCCCTATGACCTCATCTATACATCTGAGGACAATGGTGACCAAGGGCGGCTCAGGTGCTCGATTGTGACCGCCTCCTATGACCTCGCCTTTGGCTCACTGAAAAGGCGTGTACCTGTCAGCCTGAGATTGGAGCACTTATGAGTAACAGCTTCACAACACCTCCCACGCTCGCTGATGAGGTGACCGTGGTGGCGGGTCAGGTCATAGGTGAGGGGGCTGTCACAGCTATGAGTGACACAGCGAATTATCTATATGCTCATGGTGGGACTCACAATGTCTTGAGCCAAGCGTGGGCTGAGGGTCAATTCAATCAACAGGGAACCACCTATCAGCCAATGGTTGAATATGTCATCCCTGTAATCACGCTTGACCACTATGAGCTACACCTTCACCTGATAGCCTTAGGACCAGGGGGCATAAGGTCAACGCTGACCATTGGCTCAGACGTCTACACCGCTGAGACGCTCTCAACAGGAGCTGGCCCACACATCATCGAGCAGACGTTGACTGTGACCTCTACACCCACAGCCAACTATGCCACGCTATCAATTGAGGTGAAGCACACCACAGGGACACCCAACCACCATGAGATAAGAACGCTGGCCGCTCATTGGGTGGCTAAGGCGTCACCACTCAGCGCGGGGGTCAAGCTTGATGCTGACTCAAACGCCTTTACACCCTTTGGGCTCAACAGGGTGGGGAATGATTACCCGCTCAGCGCTCGATGGGGTGTGGACATGCTTGAGAACGTTGAGACGCTTAGACAGCGTCCTATGGTCTACACCACATGGAGCGGGGTTGATAATCTGCTAAACGCTCCCACCTCAGCCTCAGACGCAGCGCCCGCTATTTATTTGGGCGTTGGAGATGTTGAGGTCTTATTTAGCCCTGTGTATGTACCCTATGAGGCCTTTGAGAGCGGGAATGACTACACCATCAAGGTGTGGATTAAGATGGTCAACATTAGCGCCACCTATCCCTCAGTGACCTTTGTGATTATGGGTCAAGAGATCACAGCGACCGCTAATGGATGGAGCGCCCACAGCATCACAGCTAGGCCTGATCCTGATGAGGAAATGAGTCAGCTCTATAACCTGAGTGTGTATAGAGCAGGGTTGGATAACGCTGAAGAGAATTGGAGCAACCTTGTTGACTTTCGCGTCCCTGGCTCTCCTCCTCGCCCATACATTCAAGGCCTCTGCATTTGGGGAGTGTGAGACATGGCAACACCTACTAATTTTCAACCTCTCCCCTCAGTTCAAGCTTGTCATAATGGTGTGATTACAATGGGAGCCCCTGTAGCTCAGATGGCTATGAGCTTGAAGAATCTAAATCAAGTCAAGTTTAGGTCAGCGGGATTCTATCATGTGGGGCACTCAACATTTTATTCACAATTTACGACATATAAGAAGGCAGCGATCTATAGAGGGTCAGTCCTTGGACCAACTAAAGGCCAGACTGAGGACTTTGACTTCTTCTATTTTAGCCTCCCCACCTCAGAGTGGATTGGGGTTGAGATTATCTATGGAGCGTCACACATTAACCCTGATGCCTTAAATGGTCCCAACATCCTTGTTGAGCTCTACGAGATAAGCGGGGGTTCTATTGGGAGTAAGATTGATGAGGGGTGTATCTTCACCTATCCCAATCAAATCCAAATTGCTGAGCGCTCAGAATTGACAGGGGTCAACAGGGTCAACACAGGCTCACGCCTCTACACCTTCCCAAGTGGAGGGTTGAGCGCTCCCACCTTCCCGCGACCTCTCTACATACCGCCAGCCAATCGAGGTGATGAGCTCGCTGTCAGGGTGACAGCTGAGGAGGTCATCATTTATGCGGTCCACTTGTTTGACATCTACCAGGAGGCCTAATGAGTATCACGGATGATCGAGCGCGGCGGGTGTTTGTCTTAGAGGTGGCGGGGCTTCCTGTGCGCTACACCTCAGGAGGCTTTGACCCTACAGACGCCAACTTCTCAGGGACCATCGCTGTGGGGATAGCCTATGAGGACGTGGAGGCCATTGTTAGCGTAGGCGCTTACAGCTCACAGCTTGACCCCTCAGGAGGGGTGGCCACCTATGGAGCGCTCACAGTCACCCTGGCAAGCGACAGGCTGAGGGGTGGCGTCAATGATCCCGCCACTATCTTTGGAAGGTGTGGCGCTCGAGCGTCAGCCCCCTTCAGGGCTCAAGTCACCTCAGAGATTCTATACGCCACAGACTCAGGGACTGTGGACATTGACACCACAGTATCAGGCGTTACCTATCCCGCGCTGTTTCACATAGGCGCTGAGACGATCAAGGTGACAGGGGTCACCCCTATAGCTGGCGGTGACCGCCTCACGTTTGATCAGCGCGCTGTGGGTCGCTCACAACGTCAAGCCCACCTCATCACTCAGGGTGGGACCAATGTCCCTGAGGTGGCCACAGCCATCACCACTTTTAGAGGTCGGCGCGCTTCTCTCTGGGTAGCTCAGGAGCTCCCTGATGGTGGCCTGTCTGACTTCACCCAAGTGGTCAATGGCTTCCTTGATTCCTCACCTGTGGTTGAAGAGGGTGGCACAGTCACCCTGAGCTTGACGCCTATCATCGCTCTCTTAGATGGGCCCATCACAGAGAGGGGGCGCAACACCACCCACCTCCTTCAAGGCTTCCACCACTACAATGGGAGTGAGGGGAGCTACATGGAGTGGGCTGTAAGCCTCAAGGATGGTGGGGTTGATTACTATATTGAGCGCGCCACCATTGACCCAACCACAGTCCCTCCCTCTCTTGAGATATTTGACGGCTCACCTGATGACCTTGACTTGTTTTGGCTGGCAGGGCCAAAGGGTGTAGACCCAGAC
>Ga0255751_10001496_pt1 | contig 22188 bp, 42 predicted proteins | sample 071ome_20_FD_179951 | JGI IMG/M metagenome (GOLD analysis project Ga0255751, IMG submission 179951) | Coastal salt marsh microbial communities from the Groves Creek Marsh, Skidaway Island, Georgia - 071412BT metaG (version 2) | ecosystem: Environmental > Aquatic > Marine > Intertidal zone >... | reverse complement strand
CCTGCGGCTTCCATAGCCAATGTAATATCTTCATCAGTAATAGTATAACTGTTTTTGCCGTAAGGTACAATCTTTTTTCCTACTAATGATCTTAACAATTTGTCAAGTTGTTCAACGTCTTTTGGATCATTAATATCATATTGGTCATCAATCTTATCAGCAATCATCTGTATTACAGCACTTTTTGTCATACCTGCTGATTGACGTAAACCGCCCGCTTCTGTTGTTTTAGCATCTTTTCTAATTTGTTGTAATCTATCTTTTACTTTTTGGTTTAAATTCTTTTCGTCTTTTTCTGGGGGACGTTTTTTGACTGTATAAGTTTTAGGACGTCTTGTAGCAAAACCAAAAACTTCATTTGTTTCATCCTGTATTCCCATACCCTGTCTTACACGTTGGAACATTTGTTTTGCTAATGTTTCGTTACCACTTACACCCTGTTTAAAACTTTCAAAGTCTCCGTCTGCCGCGAATGATCTTAGTTTACTAGCACTCATACCAGCAACACCTTCAGCATCAGGATCACGTTCGCCACTGCTTACTACTTTTGCGTTGGCAAACTTAAATGGTATTTCTCCACTTTTGTCTGGCTTGTTGTTGTACTTGTCAATTAGATCTTGATACTGTTGTACCCTATCACTACCAGCAACTAGTATTACATTATCATAGCCTTGTCCTTGTAGTTGTTGAAACATTTGAATAATTGTTTTTACACTTGTGTTTCTATCTACTTTGATACTAAACATTTCACCTGCGAAGTGTACTTTTTCTGCAAATGAAAGAGGATCTGTTTTAGGCTTTTGTGATTTACTTAAGAATAATATAGGATCGCCCATAAAACGTTGAGCATGTTGTTTAACAACATCAATTACTTTTTGATGGCCTATAGTTGGAGGATTCATCCTACCCCATGCTACAACTGCTGTTTTCTTAGGAGTTGCTTCCATTAATTCTTTAAGTAGCATTATGCCTCCTTAGGATCGTATGCGCCGTCTTTGATATATGATAGATGCTTTTCTGCCAGTTTGTTACACACACTAGCCATTAATGTTTTTGTAAAAATTTCTTCTGTTCTGCCTTGTGGCTTGTACTTTTCGTTGTACTTTTCACAACCTGCTGTAACCATTTTTTCGAAGTACGGAGAAACTTCTTCGATTGAATCTTTTTCAACTACTTTTTTTCTTTTAAGTTCTTTAACCGCAGGCAAAAAGAATTCTTTGTGTAGTTCGTCATCGTTGTCAATGAAGAATGTTATATCATCAATTAGATCATATTTTGGTGTGTTATCTTCTTCTGGTGTGAACAGTTCTTTTAATAACATTGCCTATTCCTTATTCTTCGTTAGTGCCTTGACTCCAACACCATTCGCCTTCTGTGAATACTGCCCAAGCCATTGAATGTTCTTGTACAGCCGTGAATGGTGCCCATTCTGCTGTGCTACTTGAACCTGTGATTCTTACACCGCCGCTGTCAAATGCGTATCTTGCTCTACAGTTTACTCTAATATCGTTTATGTTGCCTGCACCATCTGAACTTGCCACAAAGGTCATCATCTGTCCTTCTTGACCATTAGCCAGTGTAAAGGTTGTTCCTGAGCCGTTGGCAATCAATACCACCGTGCCAGCATATAGAGGTATTTCTTGCGGAGACGCTTCTCCTGATAATCTCACAGACCTTTTGCCTCTTTGCGGTCTATTTGGGTTAGTGCTACTTAAAATTGCCATTATTCATATCCTCTTGGGTCTTTAATTCTAATATCGTCTGGGTGCTTAGGACCGTTTACTCCGCCACCTGCAAGTGTTGTTACTGCGTCTACTGGAGCAACTACTTCGTTTGGGCTATTAGCAAGAGGACCAAAACTATCAGCATCTAGCATTGCTAGTATCTGTTTGAAACGATTGTCTGGTTCGTTGTTTTGATGTATATGTACGTCTGCTTTAACTTTTTGCTCATCTTCAGCATCAAGTATATCTAAAACAGCCCTTAGTAAGTCTCTTGCACTCATTTTATTACTCCTATAATGTATTTAGTTAATCTCGATCTTGTATGAAAAGGTCTACAGGAATTGCAAGTCGAAGATTAGATTCGTAGGGTCTAACAGCATGATAAACAAATCCAGGCATTATAACTACATCGCCGGTTTTAGGTATAAATTCTACAGGTTTAAACATAAATTTAAATTCTTCGGTAAAGCCTCTGTTTGCATTTGCTCTAGGATCATAAGCAACAAAGTCGCCGCCTTTATCTTTTTCTTCTGCTAAAATGTAAAATACTGCTACCCAAGGGGCACCTGAATGATTATGTAAATCCATAAAGTAATTACCTTTAGAACCTGTTAACCAAGATTTAAATTCATAATCAAAGTCTTCTAAATTTAAATCAAATGAAGTTTTAAAAAACTCACCATACTTTTCTTGTGCAAGTTTTCCTAATAGTGGAATACTATCTGTTAAAGTAGTTTTATCAAAATCAGATTGTGGCTTGTCTACATTTTCATACATCATTACAGACTGTATTAAACTTTCACATTCTTCTTTAGATATGTTAGTTTTGTAAATTGGTGTAGACCAACAGTTATTAAGACCCGATTTCAGCATCATAGTACTCCCTTATATCCGGAACCATTCCTTTCATAGGTATTGGAAAGTCAACACTATCCATAATATAATTGTAGGTATCCGGATCTTCTTTATAAGTTTTGAAATAAGGATCATTGCCATACAATAAATTAGGATCGTTTAATAATTCATAAAAATCTTCATTTGGATACTCTTGGCTTATCCAATATGCATAGCAAAATGCTACTACATAACTCTTACTAGGATATATCCATTCGTTGACATATTCAAAGAAATGTCGTAGTGCATCTTCTTTAACATTTTCAGTAATTACAATATCTACTTTGTTGAGATCGTCACTATGGTCTTGATTCAACCTATGATAAATTTCTTGTTTAACTTTCCATTCTTGCATAATAATCCAATAATCCTTTATATCCATTACAACTATTTGTAAGATCATTTACATAACGATAATGTTCAGTTAAACAAGTTCCAAAGTATTCACAGTTCCTACATATATCGCTTACGTTATCTGTTTTTTCTTTAATAGTCCATTGCAAATATTCTTGCCAGGTATCTAGTTCTAAAAAGTATTCTTTGTCATTTTTATCAAATTCTAAAACACCGTATTTTCCGTTAGGTGTAATGTATATATGATTATCAGAAAATGCATTATATTCTTTAGATAAACTATCTTTAATCCTATCTTCATTTACAAATTGAAAGTTTTTTGGCGTGTCTGCTTCTAACCACTTAATAACAAAATCCTCAAACTCTTTATGACTAACATTGTGTACGTTAGCCTGATTAATACTATAAGGTTTAATTTCTACACTTTCTATTGCAGAACACAAATTTAACTGGCTGATAAGATCTTCTACATCCATTTCAATAACACGAGGACTTGCTAATATTAAAACAGCAATAGGTACAGGACTTTGTAACATATTATTGTACACTCTGTCGTGTTTTTCTCTTGCATTAAAATCATAACTTACACTTAGATACATATCTTCGTCAAAGAACCCCTCGTGTAACATAGAAAAGTTAGTTATAATATTAATCTCACCTTGATAGTGTTTACGTACAACATCTTTAATACCATAAAAGTAATCTTTTTTAAGGGCTCCTATTTCTCCACCATATAAATCTATATAATCTATTTTAGGAATGTCTCCTAATAATTGATCTAGCTTTTCAAGTGATATCTTCTTTTGATCTGCTAGTTGCTCTGGAGTAAGATAACAAAAGTCACATCTAAAGTTACAAAAATAACTTGGATTAATGCTAACTGTAAACATTAATCATACTCCCTTACGTAGGCAGTAGGTATAACTTGTCCTGTCATTCCATTTGCTTCTATTAAATCATTAGCAATACTTTTCATTATTTGACAATGTTCTTCTACAAGATTGTGTTGTTTAAGATCTTTAACTGTTTTCCTACAACCATTACATATCTGAAATAAAGGACAACTGTAACAACTTTGTTTCATACTGTTGAGTTCAAAGTCATCACTTAAAGGCGTAAAATGTTCTCCAGCCATTTCTCTTTCAAAGTCTATAGCCTTATCCATATCGTCACCAAAGGCTCCACAACTGTAATAATCACCTTCCGGTTGCAAAGTTCTAATACTGCTATCACAAGTTCTATTAACAGGACAAACAGTATGTTCTCCTCTCAAACGTTTCATCATTTGCTGTGTATTGTGTTCCCAAGGTGCAAGTCCTGCTTTCCATATGTCAACATAATGCCTATACATCTTACCTTTAACATAAGGAGCATCTTGATCTCCACTTGCCATAGCATAGTTTACTTTGCACACTACGTCCATTTTCTTAGCAAGCTCTACAGTTTTGATTACAGTATCCTCGTTTTCTTCTGTAATAACTGCAATAAAACTTGGTCTGTATCCACAATGTTCTAATACAGCATTTGAACATTTCCAAAAGTCATCTTCGGTAAAAACACTATAGTCACCTTTAAGTCTACCTTCGCCATATTGAAAACTAGTTGCTATACCAACTCTCTTGTTTTTAAATACCTCTAACCATTTTTTAGGTTTTTTATAAAACGGCCAAAGATTTGTTGTTAAACTAATGCTTGCTGGATAATTATTTTTATCTAGAAACTCTATGAGTGCAAGATAATATTTAGGATCCATCATAAGCGGATCACCACCATTAACAATAATAGTGTTTGTTTCTGGATATCTATCTAAAAAACGAAATATCTTAAATAAGTCTAATTCAGCCGTGTGATCTTCAGCAGTAATTTTTGTACTACTACAGAAGGTGCATTTAAAATTGCACAATTCAGTTGGCTTTATTATTAAATCCATTAAAAGTCCTTGACGTCAAATCCAAAATTACAAAGCATACGTTTTTCTGTTTCCGGATGAGGATTAACTTTATGTTGAACATACTCGTGCTGTGATGCCATAACAACTAATCCTTTGCGTGGTGATATCATACCAGTAGGTTGACCGTGAGCTCGAAAACATATTTCTCCGCCTACATTTACGTCAGTAAGGTAAACTAAAAAGAAAACATTACACCCTTCAATTAAATCATTGTGCCATTCTAAGACAGGTTCAGCAGTTCTTTCCCATAAGTGCCTATAACCTAGTTCATAGTTAGGTCTAAGTTTTGATACATATGTCTCTCCAAGATATTCGTGAGCTTTGAGCATTGTATCTTCAAAGGCTTTGTCCATTATTGGATACCAAAGAGCTTCGTCGTCTTCAAACTCCCAGTCACAATCTTTTAGATGCGGTATTACCATATCATAAACAGTGGTGTCCTGTACACTTGTAAATCCTGTAATATATAATTCTTCAACCTGCAAGTAATACTCCTTCCAATAATTCGCTTTTTAATAACAGTGCGTTAGCATCTATAAATTCGCTAATCGCTTCAACTCTAAATTTTCCGTTAAGTTCTTTAATAGATCTTGTAGGGGTGTCTGGATTAAGAATATCTTGAGTTTCTAACCAAAGTGGTTCAAAGCCGTCATAGTGCTGAAACAGTTCCCAACACGCTTTACAAAAATCTCCTGGATTATACCATTGTTTAAAGTCGTCATAGTAGTGCTGAAGTAGATAGTTACCTGCACTATTCATAAACCACATTTGCCAATATTCTTCTCTAGTAAAACTGTAACAACTGGCCATTGTTCTAAATTCAGTTTTCATACCTTTATATAAACTTTCTTTAAAGTCGTTGCTGTCTTCAGTTGATGTATCAAAATATACTTTTACTGTTTCTATTTTATGTTCTTCTTTATAAGCAGTACTGTTTAATTCATTGTCCGGCAAAAACATATAATCATATCGCCAAACTGTCCAATTTTTAAAATAGTAAAATAATGCCATTTCTTCATAAAAGTCATCTAGTGTAGATCCTGGCATTCCAAGTATAAGTTCTAATCCCGGAGGTTGAATTCCTTCCTTCTCGCATCTATAGCGAATATGTTTTGCAAGAGCTACTTTTTCTTTTGCTTTTAAATCAACTCGCCCGCATACATCCATTGCTTCATCTGATAATGTTTGTATTGCTACGTTTGGAACTATATTAGGATTAGTATATCCGTGGAACATATCTGTAGTTCCTTGTTCACCCTCTACTACATAATTATTTGTCTGTTCAGCACCATCTACTTCTAATACAATATCAAACCAAGCATCAACAATCTTTTTACGTTTTTCATATGATGTAAGTTTCACTTGCGAAATGTCTGTTAGGAAAAAATTATTTTTCCAAGCAAATCTATAAATGTCCAAGTCTCTATCAAAGAAAGCACCAAAGTTTGCGTCTGCAAGATATGCATCACTATACCCTATTTCTTTTAGAGCTAATATATCTCTTTGAACTATTTCGGTTTTCTTTTTATATATTTTTGTGCCAATGCCGCCTCCCCATTCACAGAAAACACATTTGTAGGGGCATCCTCGTGTAGTTTCTAATATAATAGTTGGCTCTAGTTTATGTTCTGTCGCATACTGATACGTTTCTTTAAAGTAATCCATATTATCTTCATAGACACTGTAATCTTGTTCTGCAATGTTAAAAGGTTGTGGTGGTTTTTTAGATCTAATTTCCCAAGCAATGTCCTCTGCATTTAGTCTATCTTCAAACCATAAGTCTATAGTATCTTCAATAAATGGCTCACCTGGTTTTGTTGGCTGACATATAAAATCATAATAGTTATGTCTTTCTTCTAACAGTTCAGGTTCATTAGTTCCGATATGCGGCCCGCCTAGCACTGTAATCTTTCCGTCTGCTTTTGCTATCTTTGCAAGAGCATCACATATATTATAATTCCAGGCATAACAACTAAACAATATTATATCGGCGTGTTTTATTTCATTATATACTTCGTTATAATTTTTATATTTGTTCCATTTATAAGGTGCAGGTATCCAAGTCACACTATCACTATACTTGCCAAAGCGAGTGTAATGACTTTTAAACATTAGGTAGGTCAAATTAGGAGCCAGCGACCAATCTGCGTGAGGCGGATTAACGAAGGCTATCTGCAAATTTGAATGTTTCTTTGAATACGCAACCATCTATATCTCTTATTAATTTTTTTGTATCTTGTTTTACAAAACACGTAAATGGACATCTAGAAAAATACTCACATTCAAAACAATTATATTTTGCAAAAAAGTTTTCTAATAGTTCTCCGTCTTGAGCATTTACTGTTTCTAATACATCAGTATTTCCTGTTAGTGCTGCACCACTACATCCTTTAGGTGCATAGTTATTAGGAAACATTTGTAAACTATTTCCTCTAGTACAACTCATCCTATTGTTTTGAGAAGGTTCTACAAAATAAGCAATATTAGTACATTTAGGATAATGCTCTACTAGATGTTTATTAAAGGCAAGTAACTCGGATTCCTTTGGCATAAAAAATAAGTTCTTCTTATCATCATTTGCTGGTAAGTAGGAATCAAAGTCAATGTCATACAAACTATAAAGATAATCAAAATATTCATCGCCTGCAATAATTGATTTCATATTAGTAGCGGTAGCAGCAACACTAACCATACTAATGCGATCTTTGAATATTTCTATATTTCTTTTGAAGGTTTCAAACTGCGATTTATTAAACCGTCCTGTACTATCGTATGATATTGATACTTTAATATTATTTCTTTCTAACAACTCCATAACTTTGTCGGTCTTTTCAAAGACTAAATTTGTAACAAAATTAGGATGTAATTCTTTTTCTGGATCTGTTATACCTTCTGCAATAGCATCAATATATTCTTGATATATGTCTAAGAAACCCTTTTCTATCCATACATCTTGAAATACTTCTCCGCCCAATATATGTAGTTTAAAAAACTTAGACTTGTGATTGTTATTAATCCAATCAACTACTAAAGGTACTTTTGACATAATTTGATCTCTGTCTGCACCAAAAGTAGAGTCGTGATCCTGTGGACAGAACGAGCAAGTCATATTACAATGTTCAAACAGAACTGTTACAACTTCTGCAAATTCTGGTACTTTGTCTTTTATAATTTCATAGATTACATCATTTGTCATAGAGTTTTTCCATTTACTGGGTATTTATTGGCGTAGTAATACCAATGTTACCAGCTATGGTTACTCTTGACTCGTTTGATCTATTAGGTGTAGCAAGATGATCTGCCCAACTTGGAAAAATAACAATAGAGCCTTGTTCTAGTTCTGGTTTGTAGTACTCTGTATATTCTAACTCAAACATTTTATCAAAATCATTAGTCGGCCACTTGTCGTATATAGGATTTTTTAACAAGAAGTCGCCACTATCTTTTGGAAGTTTAAGCATATAAGAAAAACTTAAATGACACTTAGGACTTATATGATTATGAATTTCTTGATATTCACCTTGTTCATATTTGTTACACCAAATATTATGAATGTTATGTTCTATAAGTTTTTTTGGATGAAGCTCTTTTATAAATTTATTAACGTGATCATTTAAGTCATCAAGAAGTACATGATATGGAATAATTTTATTAAGTTTACTGTACATACTTGATCGTACATTACAGTTCCAGCTTTCAACTATTTCAAAGAAATCATCGTCATTAACAACTTTGTTAAAGTCTTCTAATATTTCTTCGTGTCTTGCAATGTGTCCTATGTAAACAGGAAAGCCAAATATATTTTCACTGGTCATAACTATACAATCCTTTTGTATATAATACTACAGAAGAGACAGTTTGTCAAGAAAAATTATACAGCGTTTAGATTAATTACTATTGCAGTTCTTTCTTCACCAGTAAACTCTGTAACTTCGTGCCAAACGTGAGCTGGTGCAACTACTAATCTATTTTTCTTAGTGCCTATTTTGTGTCTTTGCGGCACTGCATAGCCAAGATTTGAGTTAAAAGAAGGATCTCTTAAAACAAGTTCACCACCTTCTTTTTCGTTTTGTACATCATCAAGATATAAAATTCCAAATGCTTGTACACCTAAATGATGATGAACTTCTTTAAAGTCGCCTTTTTTCATAAAAGGTAAACGACCTGTTTCTTTACTAACTTTAGAACGTATTCCTTCTTCGGTTAAACCAAAGTGTTTTGAATGCTCTTCATAGTTATCAAAAGAGCTTGCAAGACTATGAAAGCCTTTAACAAATATTTCTCTAACTTCGTTTAGTATCGGAAACTTTTCTATATTTTCTTCTGTTAATAAAGGAAGACTATCGTTTGCAATTTCGGCAAATGTTCTGCCTTTTGCCTGTTCTTCAGCAAACACAGACCAAACTATTGATTTAAGTTCATTGGTCCAATCATCTGAACGTTCTATGTCTTCAACTAAAATCTTTGTAGGGAAAATCTCTTTAATTGCCATTCTCGTACCTTACTTTAAACTATACTTTTGTAGTGTTGTAGTATCAGCATTCACTGCTAAATCTTGGACATAAGATAAGAATTCAAAAACAATAGTTTCTTCTTGCGCCCAAGGAATATATGGTAGCATATAGTTGCTTGTTTTGATTGACTCAATAACACTATTAAATTCCTCATCAGTAAGTCCACTTCCAGCAACACTTGATAGATATGCCCAGTTATCAAATACTGACAAGTCTCCCATCATTGCCATAATTTTATCTGTGGTTGTTTTTAGTGCATCTAAGTCACTAGATGGTACTGTTGACAAGTCAACCTTTCCGTTACTACCAGGATCTTTTGTACCACTTTCGTTGAACCAAGCATTATCAAATATAGCTAAGTCGGGTAATTCTAAGAAATTAGTTTCGTCTTTTGTTGCTGCACCTTCTGGTAACCCTAAATGTGTTTGCACACTTTTCTTCATAAAGTTTAAGTCTACAAACCATTTGCCTTCAATTATATAATCTTCGTATGTTCTTTTAACAAAGTTATTAATTAATGTTTTTAATTGAGGTTTTTTAGCGTGTGACGAATTATGGAATATACTAGGAAGTAAAAATTCTATACTGTAGGAAACATTGAGACTACTAAGATCTTCTGCAACTGCACCACTCCAGGCTGCTTTACAGGCTGCTTTAAACACTTCGCTACCTCTACCGAGTCTAGTTTTCTTATGGAATGTTAAATCAATAAACTTATCAAATGCTGCCTGATCCATATTAGTTGCAGACTTCATCCACTTAGCAACAATTTCACCAAATGCACTGGCATCTGCATAGATAACATATTTTTTATCTAGTGCAGCAATCTCAGCCATTTTATCAACAAAACTTGTTTCACCTAGTGCGTCAGCAAGGTTGTTGCCTCTCCAAAGTGAGTGTGAAGGATCACTGTCTGTTATATCAGCCGCTCCGTCATAAATTACTGCTCCCCACATAGTTGAGTCAATATATTGCATATCGTCTATGTAAACTTTATCAAATAAGTGTATTAGTGTAGGTGTCATCTTAGTTTTCCTGTTTTTCCGCTAATTCGTTTTTGTAATCTTCGTACACACCTGCGCCAATTCCCCAGGTTAAAACGTGCATTGGATTACTTTCCTTAGCCCAATAGTAGTAAAGGTTTTTTCCTTTAAACATATATTCATTAAAATAATTGGGATAATATGTAACTTCTTCAAAAGTCGAATTAGTAATTATCTTATTAACTATACTATATTTAAACAAATTTATCCAGTTAACTCCTACTAAAGTATCTGTTTCGTCTTTCAATGAATGATTTTCTACCTGTTGCTGCAATTCATCTACTCCACTTGAATATAAGTTAAACAGTCCTCCGCTTTTGATTCTACTTGTCCAATGGTCCAAGTCTTCTTTTACTTCTTTTAAAAAAGTATTAAATTCTTCACCAACTGATCCGCCTAAACCGTCATTGGCTAACAATAAATTTATAACAGCATCCTCTAATACAGGAATGCTTACAATAAATGTTGTTTTTAAATAAGCAGATACTAATTCTTTAAGATCGTCTGGGTTTGTAAATCTTATGTCGCAAGGTAAATCCAAGTTACCTAAATAAGTTAAAAGTTTTTCTCCTTTTAATTCACTTTCTGCATAGTTAATTAGATAAAAAGTTTCTTTGTCAGCAAAGTATTTTTTTAAATCTTCTATTGCTATTGGTGCTGGGGTTTCAACAACTTTTGACATATTATCTTCTACCTCTCGAACCGTGACAACTACTATGGCAACTTGTATGACAAGTCCAATTCAAATAAGTATCATAATCGGCATTTTGAATCTGTTGATATTTTACTTCTAAATGACCAAAAAACAGTTCTAAGTTAGTGTCGTTAACTTGATCGCCTGTTGTTAAACTAAATGTAGAAGCAGCATTATATGCAATGGAAGTTCGAACAGATGTATTCATATGAGATTTAAAAGAACCTGTTCCTACCATAAATCCGCCGCCGGCGATTGTATAGCCATAGTTTGATGATATTGAAGCTTCTGTTTCAAATGTACTAGTAGGAGTACTAATAGTACCCGAATTTCCGCCTGCTCCTTGAATATAAAACCGTGTTCCAACATTTCTAAGGTTAGTATAACTATTAGTCGCAGCACACAACTTACTATAGATATCGCTTGCATCAATTACTGTTCCAGCAAGTACACTTGAAGCAGTATCACCTGCACCACCAGTTGTTCCGCCGCCATAAACTTCATCTTCATCAGCAGCCCTAATTCTAGAATAACTTGTGCCACTGTAAGTAAGAGTAGGTTTGTTGTTAGTTCCGCCTGAAAGTCCTGCATTCGCAGTATCTGCAACAAAGTCGTTATACCTACCAACTAAGTTTGCTTTTGATATAGGGTTACTGATAGCCATTAATTATCCTCTATTATTATACTGTATTTAGTCCTGCAAGCTCTCTCATTAAAAGTTTGGGGGCTGGACAAACATCACCCTCCCAAGCTAGTTGGTGGCAATCTCCTCCGCAATATTTATATACAGGGCAGTGATAACATCTAGGATCGCGATTCAGTTCACTCATTATAACTTCACAGCGTTTAGGTGCATTAATTACCGTTTTAGGATCTTGATCAATGCTACTAAAATAGTCAACAGGTGCGCTATTTGGACATCCTGCTATTGTTCCGTCTGCATTTATAGTAAATATCTTTTGCTCGCAATCTCTACAAAAAGTTCCTCCGCCAGTAAATCCAGTTTCAAACTTAGCATACACACTTTCTAAAAAGTCATTGCTAAACCATTCTCTTGCGCCTGCAGCCTCTGATTGATGATGCATTTTTAGAAACCACTCTTGCATTTCTTGATTAGTAGGGAACACAAATAGGTTTTTTAGAGCAAGTCCGTCTGATGTAATACGTTCTATACTCATTTCTTGCACACCTAAACTGCGTACATATTCTAATAATTTTATAGGCTCCATATTAATTACATCACGGGTAAGACTTACAAATAACTTTATTGTATATCCTCTAGCAATTAAAGTGCGTATATTATTTTCAAAAAGCTCTACCTGCTTGTCATTATCAAATCTAATTTTTGGATCCCAACTAGTGCCTATTCTTTTATTAAGGACTATATCCATAAACTCAAGTTTTTCGTCTGTAAGTTTATGTACTAGATTTGTAGTGACACCATAAGTATTGTGTGGCCATATATCTTTTGTAAGATTATAAAATTTCCACATATCTTCTATTGGTGCAAGGAAGGGTTCTCCTCCGTGAAATTCAAAATGCCCTGTTGACTGTGGTCTGTATTTTTTAAGTGCATTTACCCAGTTTGCTACTTTCTCAGGATCAAAGTAAATTTTCCTGCCGTTTTTACCATTAGTGAAGCAATGATCACAATTCAAGTTGCAAGTTTCTGTAGTTTTTATATAGATATAAAGATCATCTTTTATCATTCGTTTCCTATCGACAGCATTACAGAATCATATCTATTAGTGGCCTGATGAAGTGTACCTTTAGGAATAAAAACACTTTCGCCAGGATACAATTCTACAGGCTTGCCGTCTACTACCAAAGTTTTTATACCTTCTAAACATTTTATACGCACATCTACAGGATCAGCATGTGAATTAAATGAAGGTGCATCTTTAGGTGCTATGTAACAATGTACAGTTCCTGATTCTTGAAAAAAATTTTCTAATCCCTCTACTTTTACTGTGTATCTACCTTGGGCAATGTAATAGTCAACAGACATTAGATCTATTATGTGATCTCTACCTAATTCGTCAATGTACATTGCGATTGTACCGTATTTTAAAAAGTCATACATTATAGTGTATTTACACTCCTCCAGTTATATTATACTATAACCTGATAAGAATGTAAATAGTTGTATGATAGACAAGCAACCATTCCAAGATAAAATAGATAGCCTAAAGCAGGAAGGCAAGTACCGTGTTTTTAATGACATCCTTAGAGAGCGCGGAAAGTTTCCAAAGGCTATTTGGTACAGTAAGTATGCTATCAAAGAAATAGTAAACTGGTGTAGCAATGACTATCTTGGTATGGGGCAAAATAAAGTTGTCATAGATGCAATGCACACTGCATTGGATCAAACGGGTGCAGGTAGTGGTGGAACTCGCAACATTGGGGGTACATCACACTATCACGTAGCACTAGAACACGAGCTTGCGACTTTGCATAGCAAGTCAGGTGCGCTCCTATATTCTAGTGCATATGTCGCAAATGAGTGGACACTTATCTCTCTTAAATCAATCGTTCCCGACATTGTGTATCTTAGTGATTCTATGAATCACGCCTCTCTTATTCAAGGTATAAGACACAGTGGTGCACCTAAGAAGATATGGAGGCACAACGATCTAGAGAATCTCGAAAATAAATTAGCCGAAGTAGCAAAGGAAGGCGGTACACCATGTATCGTATTTGAATCTGTATATAGTATGGATGGTGATGTCGGCCCTATTCGAGAGATTTGCGACTTAGCCGAACGTTACGGTGCGATGACCTACATAGACGAAGTACATGCTGTTGGCTTGTACGGAAACACAGGAGCCGGTTATTGTGAACGGGTAGGGGAAGATCGAGTTGATATAATCAACGGAACGTTAGGCAAAGCCTTTGGTGTTACTGGCGGATATATAGCAGCGGATGCTGTCATCATAGATGCTATTCGTTCAGTAGCATCAGGCTTTATTTTTACTACTAGTCTTAGCCCTGTACTTTGTGCAGGCGCTTTGGCTAGTATTAAATGGTTGAAGGATCATGACGAGATGAGAATTCAACATCAAGAACGTGCTGAAACACTAACACATATGTTACGTGACAGAGGCATGGAAGTTCACGAGAATGCATGTACGCATATCGTGCCTGTAATGATTAGAGATCCTTTTAGGTGTAAGGCAATGAGCGACACTCTATTAAATGATTACGGGATTTATATCCAACCCATAAATTATCCTACAGTCGCAGAAGGTACAGAGCGTTTACGAATAGCACCTACACCATTTCATACCGATGCAATGATGAACGAACTAGTAGACGCAATAGTGAAGGTATACAATGATTAAAAAATATCTATGGATGGGATTAGGGTTTCTATCACTTGGCATGGCTTATGTGGGTGTAGTTGTTCCTGGTATTCCATTTTCAATTTTCTTAGTATTCGCAGCATATTGTTTTGCTAAGAGTAGTAAGAAGTGGCATGATTGGTTATACAATCACAAATACTTTGGCCCATTCTTAACCAACTGGGTTCAAAAGAGAGTGTTTCCTACTAAGGGCAAATACGCTATGGTATTAGTTATGGCTAGTAGTTTAGCGTTTCTGTGGTTTAGTACAGGAAACATCAAAGCAGTATTATGGAGCGGAGGCTTTATGGCACTAGTTGCTATCTGGGCTTGGCGTTATCCAGGCACTGTTGCAGAACACGGTGACAGACTTGCACAAGGAAAGAAAATAGGTTGGTTAAGATAACCAATTAATCCAACTAGGATGTCGTATTTCAAAGTCTAGTTGTTTACGATTATTAGCAAGCTCGTAATAGTCTGGACGATACGGCATTCTTTTTGGTTTAATGTTCGTTTTATTTCCTTTACGACTGTTACAAGGATTGCAAGCACTTACAATATTTTCCCAAGAAGTTTTACCTCCTTTTGAAATAGGCAGTACATGATCTAGTGTAAGTTTGGATTGTGGAAGTTGTGTTAGACAGTATTGGCAAGTGAACATATCGCGAAGGTGTAGGTTATAACGGCTGAACCTAGGATTCCGCTTCCGCCGGTACATTTCTTTTAACATGATAACTGCTGGTACTCTTGTTTCCCACGAAGCACTGCTTACTACCCAATCGTCATACCATTCTAATACGTTCACTTTGTCTAACCATAAGTATGTGATTGCTTCCTTCCAATTGATTGTAGAAGGTGGAAGTAATGAAATAGGTTGCCCGTCGGCATTCAAGACTAGTGTGTCAGCCACGTTTTGTTCCTCTTGCTAAAGTATTTATTCAGGCTTATGCTGGATGCATAATGCTTGAGTATTTACAGGAAATTTACCGTCAACTCCGCCTAACTTGAGTGCAAGTTCTTCCCTAGCAAAAAAGCAATCTGTCATAGAATCATATCTTCCTATTTCTTCTACAACAGGATGTCCGTGGTAAGTAAGTGCAACATATACTAAAATCCATTTCATAAAGGTGTTCCGTTTAAAGCAGGAGCAATAGTCTCGCCGCTTAGAACCATACAATACAGTTCTTCTCCAATTACAAAGTATATAGTATAGTTCTTAGGATCACCGGGGTTCAAAAAGAATCTTAGTTTTCCTTTAAGCGTTTGTCCGGGTGCAACAATTATAGTTGTATCGCCGTCTAAAAATGGAATCTCGTTGTAATTCTTTTTTAAAATATCATCGGGTGGAACAGTTTGACATGCCATTACCAATGGAAGAAGTTGTCCTCTTGTAGGCTCTTGTGCTGTTGCTTGAAATGCTAACAGACACAGTATAATAGTTGCTAACCATTTCATAGTGCGTGTCTCTTTTATTTGCTCTTGCTAAAAGTAAGAGTCTATCTTTTGGTTAGCACAAAGTTGCAAAGCTAGATTCCACTGTCTTTCACCATCTTTAGCGAACACTATACTATCATCTGCTTCACATGTCAACCATCCATAACGACTATTAATTTCTTTTTGTAGTTGTCCTGGATGCCAACCTGATATTCCCATGCACATTCTCCATGCTGTTGGACCATTATCCATTGCAAGTTTCTGCATCATAACATCATCGCTAGTAATTGCTAAACCTTTGCCTATTTGAGTTGTGTTGGATGCATACCAATTATCTTCATGTAACATTATTATTGCATGTTCGTTAACAGGGCCGCCTTTGTAAACGTGTTCACGTCCTGAATATGGTATACCTTTTTGAGTTATAACTTCTTCTACAGTTATTCTAGTTGGTTTATTTAGAACAAGTCCGGCTGTACCATTTTGATCGTCTTGGTATATAAGGATCACTGCCCTATGAAAAAAGTCGTTTAACATAGGGTGTGCTACTAATAGCTTACCCTGGTAACTCATGTTAGCTCCAATCGGGCAAAGGGCCCCCATATTTCTTACCTTTTATTCTACGGCCGCCAACGGTCCTTCTCTTCTTACCTATAAGGTGAGATTTTTTACCATCACGAGCAATTAACCCCCTGCTTTTGCACGAGGCTTGCGCACTTGAACCCATCTTGTTCTTAGGAGTATTCCTACAATAAGACGGTGATGGCTTTCCTTCTGTTATCTCTTTAATAAGCATATAGTATTTATGTTAACGATACTTGTCGGCTGGATTTTCGCAGGCCCCGCTGTAGCGGTCTTCGCATAAGCGGAATGTTAACACTTTCCTAGGTCCTCTAGTTGTATTGATATTGATTTCTCCTGTCTTATCATGGTATTCAATCTTTGTAATTGTTGCTCTCTCATTGTTTTGTCCAACAAGAATTTCTTGACCCAACTCTAGGTTTAGGCTGATGTTTCTTAGTGTGCTCATGGGAAATCTCCTATCATACGCAACGATCGTTGCATAAAAGTATTTAGTTTACCATTTAATATTGACAATACTATCGGTTTATTGTATAGTATATAGGCAATGACACGAAAACACACAGACAAGGAGTGGGCAGCGTGTGTCGGACTTGTGCGTATAGGATATTGGCGTAGGTACGAATGCTGGAACGACATAGACATCGTTGATCGTAAATGGCCTTTGCATTTGCGATATTTGCCACCTAAATGGGTTACGCATGATCGTGACGGTGCAAAGTTAGACTTACCATGGAGAAGAAAATGTATAGCAGATCTATCATTAGAAGAACGTTTAAAATAGCATCACTGCTATTTGCTGTCACTGCCGTCACTGCATGTTCGTCACTGCCCGAAACCGTCACTGGTGTTGGGAACCGTCACTACGGTTATGCTCCTGAAGATCCTTGCATCAGATGTGGAGAATCCTGGGTGATGCTCCCTAACGAGGAATGGGCGGCCTTGAAGCACCCCTCTAACCAAAAACCAATCGAATACTGGGAGGCCAAAAATGAAGAGATGTATGGGCCAAACTGGCGTGAATTGGTAATCAATTGGGACAAACGACCTGATTGGGCAAAACAAGAGTAGATACAACCTACGGTCATTCTTTTTTCAATAATTTTAGCCATTTTTTCTATTTTGGTTAATTTGAGGCTTGACGTATAGCCACTGAGAGCATATACTATAACAATGCTAAGAGAAAGTCAAGAGGAAATTGTCATGAAGAAAATTCGCAGACCACAAAAGCCAAAAATCCGGAATTGGGTGGCTAAGGCTGTGCGTGATCTTGACGGTCCGTATTGTCCAAAGTTTGAGCGTGATCGCACCAAATATCAACGCAAGCCAAAACATCCTAAACAAGATTTTGGCGAATAAGAGGTTGACTTTACTCTAGATTCATGTATAATAGTATATAAGTTAAACAAAAGAGGGATAAGATATGTATTACATTTATGATAGCAGAACATCAGCAATCAAGTCAAACCCAAGCAAGGGCAAATCTTATTTGAAGGCTGAGTATAAAACACTAGGCGCCGCCAATGCTGGTATGACTCGTTACCGCAAGAAGTTGAATGCTCGTTATTTAGAGTTGAAGGCTAGCCAATACACTTGGGATCACGAGAAGGCAGATGAAGTGTTGGCAGATCTTAATGCTATGAAGGTAGCCGAAGCAGAAGACTACCACGAGAACATTGAGCAATTCGAAACTGTATATAGTATGATGGACAAGAACAAGACTAAACCAATTCGTCAATCAATTAACACTCCGGCCTACATGGATCCAAGTTGCGAATCATATTGGAGTATGTAATTGAAAAAGGTTGAAATACTTAAATGGGTGGCGACAGTCACCCTCATCGTAGGGTTTGGACTAATGAGTGCTGGCATCACCGAAGGTTGGTATCTGCAGATAACTGGAGGCGTCCTTTGGTTGACTGCGGCACTTATAATAAAAGACAAGGCACTTATCGTTACCAACGGAGCAATGACAACGGTTGGAATCATAGGTAAACTTTTTGGTTAATAAGAGGTTGACTTTACAGTCTAGTGAGGTTATACTGTAAAGACAATAAGGCAAACAGAGAGGCACAAATTATGAGAGCACTTCGTAAATTCGTAGATCAACAGAATCATTGGAATTCATTCTTTAACGGTTCGCAGATCACTTTTCCACTTTCACAAAAAGACATCGACAGCATTGCAAGTTCTTTGGATTCAGCATTAAGCCCAGAGAATTTACACTGTGACGGTGAGATTTCTGTGGCAGAAGCCAATGCAAAAGGCAACCGCTTGATGCACGTGGTAGATGACTTAGAAGCATATTGCACCAAGAACGGTTTCAATATGCCAACTATCTATGAGGCTTGGTAATATGGAAATTCACGGAATGACAGTTGATAAGTTCACTGGAAGAACTTACTGGCAGAAAAGACAGTCTTCGGTAGAAGAACTGAAGGCGCACGTCAAAAGGTATTCACAAAGAGCTTGCCATCTAGTGATATACAAATTAGAACCCGGCAAGGACAACTTGGAATTCGTTGAACACATCAGCGATTTTTCATAGGAGAAAAAAATGGCAGTAATGAAGAAAGTATTTCACTCGGACGCCGGACACGGTTGGTTGGCAGTGAAACTCAGCGAATTGAAAATGCTGGGAATTGAATCTAAAATCACAGACTATTCTTTTGTGAAGGGCAAGACAGCCTACCTTGAAGAAGACTGCGATGCAATGACATTCATTAATGCGGCAAAGGCAAAAGGTATTACGGTAGAGCTCAAAGAAAGCCCACCTCGTGATAACTCACCTATCCGTTACTTCAAACGCTATTCACCAGATTTGGTTGAATAGAGGTTGACTTTAGGTTCAACAGAGCCTATAATATATGTATAGTTAGAAAAAACGGAGGGTCCAATGGTAGACGTATTAGAATTCATCGACGAGCTCAAAGAGCTTCAGGCACTTTATCACTCAGGTGATTTGCGAGATTTTGACATCGCAACTAAAATTCAAAAGTATGAACGCCAGGTTGCTCAGTTTGAAAAGAGTATGGAAGAACAGAACAACCTGTTCTGGAAAGGAACTCCGTTTTATAATCCTGCGAAGGAGGTCTAATGCGCCAGGATAAATCAGTAACTTTTAGAATGTGGCTTCAAGAGAAGTGGTACGAACATCAAGACGAACTGATGATGTGGGAGAAGCGGTTTCCGGAATATGATAGCACCTATTATTTTCAAAAACACAAATGGCTTCTTCGAAGAATGTTTCAAGAGGAGAATAAGGATGTTTGATTTTGCGCCTGGCTGGGGTTGGCTATTGTTAACCTATATTGTAGGAACTGGATTTGGTCTTCTTTATGGTTATAACTATGCTGTTCGTAGAGTAACTGAAAAGATAATTGACAGTTTAATTGAGCAAAAGATGCTTAAGACCCAAGGACACGGTTCAGATATGGAAATTATTCCTTGGACCGAATGGGTCAACGAAGAAAATTAATTTAATAAACTAGGAGAATATATGAGTATTTCTTATTGGGAGAGCCAACCAACTGATCAACCATGGCTTGTAAATGGGTTTAATGGAACATGGAATTTTCGTGATCATTCTTTGATTCCAAATACCCTAGTCAATTTTATCATGGCTTCTTTTCCAAAGCATGAAAAAATGAAACGAATTCCGTTAGAGGAAATAAATGCCTTAATGAATGAGGTTTGGGAAGGCCCAGGGTCAATGGTTAAGATTGAGAAACTTACTCATGAACTTCGATTGGCTAGATTGGGTAGTAATGACATCTCTTTAAAGAGAGGCAGTCTTGGAGATGTAAAAACCATAGAAGATTATGATAAGGAAGAAGAAGTTTCGTTTTCAGATAATGATGAGGAAGACGAAGAATAATAATTTGGACAAATAAAGGTTGACTTTGTAGTCTAGTGAGGCTATACTATATAGACAATGTTAGATAAAGCCGTAGGAGGGCAAACTATGTCAAATCGAGTAACTAAAACTGTAGAACTTATCTACCAAATGAACAACGATGAGATCAATCAAGTGGTTGAGGCTATCAAGTTGAAGCGTCAACATCTTTCTCGTCAAGCGGTTCGTAAATTTACCGTTGGTGATATGGTCCAGTTCAAATCTAGTAAAACTGGTGGCAGGGTCAATGCAACTGTTGAGAAGGTCAACCGAAAGTATGTGGTTGTTTCAACCCATATTGGTGGCGAGAAATGGCGTGTTCCAGCAACTATGCTAACCCATTTGAGCGAGATTGCTTAATGGGACCTTATTCGGAACAGAAGCAACTTGAGAGAGCCGAGGCAGTAGCCCGGCTCCTTGCTCAACCTAATCTAGACGAATGGGCTAGAAACTATTGGACAAAGGTTGCAATGACCCTTTCTATGAACGAAGAGCAATATAATGCTAGGGTAGTCAACCTTTATTCTCGATTACAAAACGAAAGGACAAAGAGGTGGTTCGATGAGTAAAGTAGGACAATGGGTTTTTGAAATGCAATGTGATGCAACAGAAATGAGTCTTGCTCAGTTTATAGACAAGCACGGATCACATCAAGCAGAGATTTGGTATGAAACAAACTTTGGTGACGATCGTGACATGGAGCCAGTGTTCGACGAAGAATACGAGGCACTAGACGATGGCTCGTAAATATGTCAAGCGATACCTTAAACCTACCTTCGAGCATAAACGAAGCATTTTCAACGGACTCACTTGGACAGTGTCTTCAAGTCGCGGAGACAGTGAGTATTCGATCTCATTGTCTGATAGTGGATTTGACTGCGATTGTCCAGGCTTTGGGTATCACGGATATTGTAAGCATTCTCGTTCAATAGATAAAAGAGTAAAGGAGGCCATCGATGGCAGAGTCCCCGAATACAAATGGGTATAGTTTCAGTTGGACACAACCTTATCCACAAGGAATGAACTGGCAACCGTATATCCCTCAAGAATTCAAAGGCAAGAGTGCTGGAGAAATTTATCATGCTCTTACCCTTGAAGAAGAAATAGCACGGTTAGAAATGGTAGATCGTTGGGTAGATGCAATGTTGACTTATCCTGATGCTGATGCTATAATGAATAAAATTAATGGTAATTCTTAGTATCATAATCACTTTATTGGCTTTGGCATTTCCTGTTTCGATGCTAGTAATGTGGAACAAAGAAAAACCGCCAACTATTGATAGGAGATGGTTTAAATGATTAAAATGTTATTAGGTGCGGCTATTGTGGTTGCTCTTGTAGGCTACGGAGTTCTAACTCCGGAAACACTAGAGGACGCTGGCGCTAGAATGAAGACCGGCATTAACAATGGAGCGGCTTGGGTTAAAGAACGAACTGATCCAAGTTTGGTTGAACAGGCACAAGGAGTATTGAAGCGTGATTGATATTAGAGAAATTACCCCAGGTAGAGCTTACGGCTGTAAGTTCAAAGTCAAAGAGGCTCGCGATGAGTTTGATCGCAAATGGCCCAACATGAGTGACACTCCTTTTCATCACTATGCAGAAGTCGAAGGCTTTGGATTTCTCAAGCAGAGAGACACAGAGCAAGAACTTGTGGTAGTAATCGATGAAAAGAGCGAACAAGAATTTGTCTGCTCTTATGATGACATTTGGGACGTTGACGAAGTAGAGATTATCGAAGACGAATCGGAGTAATCTTTTA
>Ga0255751_10001495_pt1 | contig 22202 bp, 19 predicted proteins | sample 071ome_20_FD_179951 | JGI IMG/M metagenome (GOLD analysis project Ga0255751, IMG submission 179951) | Coastal salt marsh microbial communities from the Groves Creek Marsh, Skidaway Island, Georgia - 071412BT metaG (version 2) | ecosystem: Environmental > Aquatic > Marine > Intertidal zone >... | reverse complement strand
AATCAGTGAGTATACTCTTAGAAGATGATTATGACTTGAGTCGTGGTGACATGATAGTCAGAGCTAATAATCAACCTGAGGTTACACAGGATATAGAAATAATGCTGGTTTGGTTCGATCAAAGTGCTCCCTTAAGATTAAATGGGAAGTATACAGTTATGCATACAACTAAGCAGGCGCGTTGCATAGTAAAAGATATTCGTTACAAATTAGATATCAATACTTTGCATAGAGATCAGGAAGATCTTGAGATTAAGATGAATGATGTGGCCAGAGTAGTACTCAGGACTACGAAGCCACTCTTTGTTGATTCTTACCGTAAGAACAGGATTACAGGTTCAATGATCCTGGTTGATGAAGGCACCAATAATACAGTGGGGGCAGGGATGGTTATTTAGAAAGTACTTGAGTACAAAGTACTTTGTACAAAGACAAATTAATTTAATTATCCTGTATCAATACCCCGCCATATCTCTATTTTTTGGTGGGCATATGCTTTATGTTTTTATACTTAATGACCCACTAAATTCTTAGCGCTTAGAATGAAAAAACTCACCTCGCCATTGGCGGGTTCAAACAACTTACATTTTTAACGGCATTTTCAAAAAGTGGGTCCCCATTACGTATAACTAGGCCATTACTTTTTTATCGTCCAAAAGCCAGAGCGTGGCGAGCAATGATCTTTGCGGCTTTTAGCACGTAGTGCGTAGGAAGCAGATAATTGCGAGCTGAGGATTTGGTGTGAGGAAGAGCTCCTTCTTTTGGACTAGATTTTTTGGTTACTTTTTCATCAATGGAAAAAGTAACATATAAGGAATAATAGATTAATTGATCTTCTCCTTGAAATACTCATAAGTAATGGCCATACCTTCTGCTCTAGAAACTTTAGGCTCCCATCCTAGTATTGACTTTGCTTTAGTAATATCCGGTTGCCTGATCTTTGGATCATCTTGTGGTAATTCAAGATTAATCAGTTTTGAGCTACTTCCAGTCATCTCAATTATCTCTTCAGCCAATTGATTGATCGTGATTTCAACAGGGTTGCCGATATTAACGGGTTGAGCATAATCGCTCAATAGGAGTCGGTATATACCATCGATAAGATCACTGACATAACAAAAGGAGCGTGTTTGGCTACCATCTCCAAAAACAGTGATGTCTTCACCTTTCATAGCTTGAGCAAAGAAGGTAGGCAAAGCCCTGCCATCATCGACACGCATGCGTGGTCCGTAGGTGTTAAAAATGCGCACTATGCGCGTATTTACACCATGAAATGTATGATAAGCCATAGTGATGGCCTCCATAAACCTTTTAGCTTCATCATATACTCCCCGGGGACCTACAGGGTTTACATTACCCCAATACTCTTCTGTTTGTGGATGAACTAGTGGGTCACCATAAACCTCAGAAGTTGAAGCAATCAGCATACGAGCTCCTTTATCTTTGGCTAGACCTAAACAATTTAAAGTACCCAGCGAACCCACTTTCAAGGTTTGAATGGGCATTTTCAAGTAATCAATTGGACTTGCGGGTGAAGCAAAATGCATGATATAGTCTAGTTCTCCAGGAACATGTACGAATTTGGTAACATCATAGTGTTGGAATTCGAAATTCTTTTCGCTGACCAGGTGTTCGATGTTTTCCAAACTACCAGTCAGCAAATTGTCCATTCCTATGACTTTAAATCCTTCAGAAAGAAATTTATCGCATAGGTGAGAACCAAGAAAACCAGCAGCTCCTGTGATTAAGACTTTTTTCATAGTGTTAATAATCTACTTTGTTATGATATGGCATTTATTCAATACAACATCCATAAGAATACCGTTACATTGACCTTTTACCTTTATTTTCTGGCCTATGGATGGTAAATTTTTTGGCTTGTTATCTAAAGTACATAAAATACCTCCAAAGTCATCTCCTGAATCTAAAAGCAAAACTGGGGCGCCTTGCTCATCTTCTGAAATATCAATAAGTTTTCCAGAAACTTCTATAACCTTTCCATTATAGGTGCTGTTTGCCTTTGCCTCATTAACTGAATAGGCTGAAAAGAGTTCGTTGGCGTCTATACTATAGTCTGCCGCTTTATTTTTAATGCTTGCCTGGGGTAGATTTATTACTACAATAAATGCAAGCAACAAGATTATAATAATGCCCAGGATAAAAGAGAGTACCTTCTTCATGATCAAATATTTTACCTATTCCTAAGTTTGTATGATGCATTAAGTGAAACGCGTATATCTCTGTCAACACCAAAAGAGTCTGTGGATAAATTGACGATGTCTGGTAGTTTTTGATCAATCAGATTATTCAACTTGTGCATGCTGTTTTCTTCAATCCGCATTACAAAATCTGAATTGGCACTAAAGCCACCATTCCCGTCAGTGTTAATTACACCTGTGGCACTAGTAACTCTTTTTTCGTCCCATAAGTATAAGGTTCCGTTTACTTCAACATCATAACTACCTATCCTGTTAGGATCCACACGATCCAATCCTGAAATGGTACCTTCGAAGCGAAACTTTGGGTATTGATTGACATTAATTCTGTCGCTGTTAAAGACCCGATCTAAAGCACCCAATTTGAATTCGAATGATTTTAGGAGTCCTTCAAAACGTACTTCTCCTGTCTCCATATTTACAAAGCTGATAACCTGGTAATTATCGGCTTCAATATTCTTTACATTGTTTTGCGATTTGACATGTACATGTCCAGTACGGGTAAAGAATACCTGTGAGAAAGCTAAGTTGAATACCAGTGAAAAGAAAAATACTAATAGTATTTTATGCATTGATATATTATTTACTAATGAAAACGGATCAATGATTAGAAATGTAAGCTGTCAGGTATATTTTAATGGGAAATTAACAAAATTAATTCAATGAATGCTATAAACCAATGATTTATATATATGTTTTGTATTTAATTTATAGCTTTTCTGCCTATCGAATAATACTTGAATCCAAGTTCTTTCATGGAGTCTGGATCGTATAGGTTACGACCATCAAAAATCACTTTAGATTTCAAGCGCTTTGAAATCTCATTGAAATCAGGTGTTCGGAAAACATTCCATTCTGTAATAATGGCCAGTGCGTCGGCCTCATTCAAGACAGAGTAAGCATCGTTTGCAAGTATGATACGATCACCAAAAATCTTTTCAATATTTTCATTGGCCTCAGGATCAAAGGCTCGAATAGCAATGCCATTATCGAGTAGCTTATTGATTGTGTCTATAGCTGGAGCTTCTCTTATGTCATCTGTATTTGGTTTGAACGCCAGGCCCCAAATAGCAATGGTTTTGTCCTTGTTATTTCCAAAGTAGTTTATGATCTTATCAGCAACCTTGAGCTTTTGGACCTTATTAACAGACATGACTGCGTCAAGTACTTTAAAGTCATAGCCGTATTCTCCTGATGTTTTCGCAAGGGCTTGTACATCTTTTGGAAAACATGAACCACCATAACCTACACCTGGATACAAAAACTTTTTACCAATGCGTGAATCTGTCCCGATACCTCTTCTGATATCATCTACATTGGCTCCAACCATCTCGCAGAGGTTGGCAATCTCATTCATAAATGAAATTTTGGTCGCTAGAAAAGAATTGGCCGCATACTTAGTTAACTCGGCACTTCTTAGATCCATGAAAATTATTGGGTTACCTTGCCTGACAAATGGTTCATATAGTCGCTTCATCATTTTTGTTGCCTTCTCCGATTCAGAACCTATAACCACACGCTCAGGCTTCATAAAATCATTCACAGCTACGCCTTCCTTTAAGAATTCTGGATTTGATACAACATCAAATAACGATTCATCTAGATTCTCAGACAGTGCATTATGAACCTTCTCAGCTGTGCCTACAGGAACAGTACTTTTATCAACAACGACTTTGTAATCTTTGATAATATTGGAAAGCTGACCCGCAACAGATAATACATAGGACAAATCAGCAGAACCATCTTCCCCAGGTGGTGTTGGGAGCGCTAGGAAAATAATTTCAGCGTTCTTAACGCCCTCTTCCAGGTTTGTGGTAAAATGTAATCTTCCTTGATTTATATTTCTGTCAAACAAATCTTCCAGGCCAGGTTCATAAATGGGAACTTCTCCATTCTTCATTTTATTTACCTTATCTACATCTATGTCAACGCATATCACATCATTTCCTGTTTCGGCAAAACATGTACCTGTCACCAATCCAACATATCCTGTTCCAATAACGGCAATCTTCATATTGTTCTAATTTTTTTCATGCAAAGAAAATACTTTCCTTAGATTATTGCTTCAATATTTAGTATTATATGATTGTAAATTATAATATATAATTAATTATTCTGAGAGTTTATTTTGATGTCAGGAGTCTAAGATCTTCTTTGAACTTTTTTCCATACAACTTGATTATTTCCTGAAATAAAATCATACAATCCCAATAACAAGGCAGTATTCATGAAGCAGAAGTAAAATGGGATATAAAATACAGAGGCTTTGGTTCGAATCCCAGATGTTAACCATCCTATTAATGCTAAGCTATAGAAAAGGAGTTGAGCTGAGAAAATGATGTCATAGAATAATCCTACTAAAAAGTAACTACTAAGGAATATGAGTATTAAACATAAAGGGGCAAACAACCATCGCAAAATACGATGAGAAAAGTACAGAAAGACTAACTTGATGTTTGATAAATGATACACAGACTTCAAAGTAAAAACTGTATTGAATGCACCGACTGCAATTCTTCTTTTTCTTTTTAATTCTTCACTGAGGTTTAAAGAGGATTCTTCTTCTGCAAATGCATTTGGTTCATAATTATTAATAAAACCATCTGAAGCTATTTGCATTGATAAATAAAAATCTTCTATAGAAATATTTTGTGGTACTGCTTTGTAAAGTTGCTTCCTTATGGCATACAATTCTCCTGCGGAACCTATAGTACTATAAAAATCAGAATCAAGGCTCTTTAACCAAGACTCATATTTCCAGTATAAGCCTTCTCCAGAACTGACGGCAATATCTTTCTTTAATACCTTGATCTTTTTCTCTCCACTGACTACACCCACCTTTGGATCTGAAAAATGTCTAACCATATGGTGAACAGCATCTAAGTTTATCCAGGTATTACAATCATTGAATATGATGATATCTCCAATAAGTTCTTTGATGACACGGTTAACAGCATGCTGCTTTCCTTTTCGTTCCGGCTCATGGAATAGCTTAATCCCTTTGCCATTGTCAATGGCTTCATTTATAAGGGATACAGTATTATCATTGGACCCATCTGTTACAAAAGCGATTTCAAGTTTATCCTTGGGGTACTCTATAGCTAAGAGATTTTCGATTTTAGCTTGGATGAATTGCTCTTCGTTGTAGCAGGCTACAAGAATACTGACTGAGGGAATAAAATCATCATCGTATTGCTCTTGTATTGGTCTTTTGAAAACTTTGAGGTATAGCCAAAGAAGAATACCGTAGAGAAGGTAAGTGTAAAGGATGGCAGCAAGACTGAGCCAGAAGATGATTTTGAAGACTAACATTTCGTTATAAAGATAGTAATCAAAAGAATAGCTATGTGTTTTTCTGCTGATCTTACTCAGACTTATTCGATCGTTTTCAAGTATTGGAGCTGAACTTAACGGATGGATTTCCAATGTTTTGGTTGTTGTTAATTATCAACTTATTCACCGTCGGAATTAGGACTTTTAGGATGAAAGGATTTTAGGATTTATTAAGACAGCACTTTTGTTATAAATAATAAATAAGTTGCCTTCTCTCAAGTCTGGGGCGAATTAAAAGCGTCGCGGCTTGGGTTTTGTAAAAACCCAGAAGCAGATTTTAATGAGCTGAAGGTAAAGTGAAAAGCAGAAAGACCTATGAGAAGGCTAGAGCTTTTCGCCCTTTTGGGGCAATGCCAAAAGGGCTGATTAAAAGAAAAAAAATACTCAATTCAGTAAATTAAGCAAATACTCCCCATACCCACTTTTAACAAGTGGCTGTGCCAATTCAGTCAATTGTTCTTTATTGATAAATCCTTTTCTGTAAGCGACTTCTTCTATACATCCGATCTTATAATCTTGTCTTTGTTCAATAACACGAATGAACTCAGATGCTGCAGCCAATGACTCAAATGTACCGGTATCAAGCCAGGCTGTACCCCTATGCATAATGCCAACAGAAAGATCTCCATTTTCAAGGTATACCTTATTCAAATCAGTGATTTCATATTCACCTCTGGCTGAAGGCTTTAAGTCCTTAGCATAATTAACTACCTTATTATCATAATAGTATAGTCCCGGAACGGCATAACGTGATTTTGGTTTTGAAGGTTTCTCCTCCAAAGAAAGCACCTTGTTCTCGCCGTCAAACTCAACCACACCATAACGTTCAGGATTATGCACAGGATAAGCAAAAACCCGTGCACCGGATTGGATTTGTGCACTTTCAACGAGAAGGGAACTCAATCCTGAGCCATAGAATATATTGTCACCCAGGATAAGACACACAGAAGAATCACCAATAAATTCCTCACCAATTACAAATGCCTGGGCAAGTCCATTAGGAACCTCCTGTGCAGCAAATTCAAAACGACAACCTAATTCCGAACCGTTACCAAGAAGCCTTTTGAAGGAATCCTGGTCTTCTGGAGTCGTTATAATGAGTATTTCGTTGATGCCTGATAACATTAGAATAGATAAAGGGTAATAAATCATAGGTTTGTCATAGATGGGCATCAATTGTTTTGATATGGCCTTGGTGATAGGGTAGAGCCTGGTTCCTGACCCACCTGCGAGAATAATACCTTTCATCATATAAAAATTTTTGTATTATTGAAAGTCTGGCTTTTTCCTGTATTCATTGAAGGACTGCAAAGATGCGTCTTTTTCAGAAAGCATCAAACTGTTGGTTTCCAATTGCCAATCTATAGCCAGTTCAGGATCATTCCAGATTATACCTGCATCAGATGCTGGATTATATTTATTGTCGACCTTATAGCTGAATATAGCTGTATCACTTAAAGTCAGGAAGGCATGTGCAAAACCTTTAGGGATAAAGAGTTGATGTTTGTTTTCTTCGCTTAAAATATAGCTTTCCCATTGTCCAAATGTAGGAGAACCATACCTGATATCAACAATGATATCTTGCACCTTGCCTTTTATTACCCTTACGAGTTTTGATTGGGCAAATGGAGGTTTTTGGAAGTGTAGACCTCTGAGACTGCCTTTTTTGGAGCCGGATTCATTATCCTGGATAAAGTTGATTTTCAAACCAGAATATTCCATGAATCTTTCTTCATTATAAGCTTCCAAAAAGTAGCCTCTCTTGTCATTGAAGATCCGGGGTTTAATCAAAAAGGCATCTCTCAGTCGTGAAATCTCAATATCCATTTATCTTGTGACGTATTGTTGGTTATAATATTCCATATATTTTCCGCTAGTTACATTATCTAGCCATTCCTCATTATTCAAGTACCAGTCAATGGTTTTTCCTAAACCTTCTTCAAACTGAAGAGATGGAACCCAACCTAATTCATTCTTGATCTTTGCGGAGTCGATTGCATATCTTAAGTCATGGCCCGCCCTATCCGTTACATAGCTAATTAATTTTTCAGAACTGCCTAAAGCTCTTCCAAGCTTTTCATCTGTCAATTTTATCAAAAGCCTTATGAGATCAATGTTTTTCCACTCATTATGGCCTCCAATATTATAGGTTTCACCATGAACGCCTTTGTGAAGGATTATATCAATAGCAGCGGCGTGATCTTCAACGAATAACCAATCCCTGACATTAATTCCTTTGCCGTATACAGGTAGTGCTTTCTCATGAATTATGTTATTTATAAAAAGAGGAATGAGTTTTTCCGGAAACTGATATGGACCATAATTATTTGAGCAGTTAGAAATCACTACAGGCATTCCGTAAGTATGGTACCATGCTCTTGCTAGGTGATCACTCCCTGCTTTAGACGCAGAATAAGGACTTCGTGGATCATAGGAAGTTGTTTCATCAAAAAAGCCCGTATCTCCTAAGGAACCATATACTTCATCAGTAGATACGTGATAGAATAATTTTTCGTCATAATATCCTTTCCAATATTCTTTGGCGGCTTGCAACAAATTTCCTGTTCCGATAACATTTGTTTTAATGAATACTAGCGGATCAGTTATGGATCTATCTACATGAGATTCAGCAGCCAGGTGGACAACGTGCGTGATTTGATGTTCTTCGAATATCGTTCTCATGGCATCCAAATCTCTGATGTCAGCTTTTACAAAGCTGTAATTGGACCGATCTTGAATATCGCTAATGTTGTCTAAGTTTCCAGCATAGGTCAATAGATCAAGGTTAACAATCTTGTAGTTTGGGTATTTGTTGACAAACCTCCTTACAACATGAGAACCAATAAATCCTGCTCCTCCGGTAATTAATACAGATTTTGACGGCATATTATTATCTTACTTAAATATCTTTTAATATTTGTTTTTAGTTTTAATCTGGATCATGCAGCACAGAAGAAATGGCTCCATCCAGACTGATTACAGACCCATTTAAAAAGGCATTTTTCTTGTCTGAAATAAGTAAGGCTATTCGTGCAACTTCTTCAGTTGTGCCAATCGCTTGTGATGGATGAAAGCTTTTTAATTGATCGAGAAGCTCTTCTTTACCTTTAAATCCATCTTTCAACATCTTGGTTTCGATAGCTGCAGGGCTGATTGCATTGACCCTGATCGTTCCCTGAGCATCAATCGCCATAGCCCTTGTCAATCCCTCCAATGCTGCTTTGCTCGTTGCATAAGCTACAAAATCCTTCTTTGTTTGTTTGGCATGTATACTTGTAATATTGATTATTGATCCTTTGTTTTTTTTGAGAGAATCAAGACACAATTGACTGAGAAAAAATGGAGAACTCAGGTTAATGTTAAGCGTTTTAAACCAATCATCTTCCTTTATGTCCGATATGTTATCAAGCAATTGTGTAGCGGCATTATTGATTAACACCTCGAGATCTGTTGACAACTCAAGAATCTTTTGAGATTTTTCGATTCGGTACTGGGTTTCAGATGCAAATCTATTAAGATCAATGGGAATAAAATAGTCACAATTGGAATCGTCATGGACGATATCCAAACCAATAGTTGTGTACCCATTATTGCTAAATGCTACAGAGAGGGCTTTGCCTATTCCTCCGTTTACACCGGTAATTATTACCGATTTAGTCATTTAATTGATATTTAGAAAACCGAATAATTTTTCTATTGCTTGGTTACTTGCTCTAATTACACCTTCAAGAGTGTTTGACCCGTTATGCGTTCCAAAGATACAGTTTTCAAATGACCTAAGAGGGCTGTCCATGGGAAGTGGTTCTGTTTCAAATACATCTAATGCAGCTCCAGATACCTTCTTTGATTCGAGTGCATTAATTAAAGCGTTTTCATCAATTATTCCGCCTCGTGAAACATTTACGATTTTAACTCCATGTTTAAGTTTTGAAATTATTTCATTGTTAATCATGTGTGTTGTCTCTTTTGTCAATGCACATGTTGTTACAACAAAATCAGCATATTCTATTCTGATTGGCCAATCTAGAAACGAATACGAATTGATTTCGTTACTGGATTTATAAGCGTAGGGGTCATAAACATTGATTTTCATATGCATGGCTTTGAGGAATTGGGCTGTTGATTTTCCAATATCACCAAATCCCACCAATGCAACAGTTTTTCCTCTTAATGACATACCTGTTGGTTTTGGCCAATTGCCAACTTTTACTCCTTGATAAATTTCAAATAAATGTCGAGCAAGTCCAAGTACATAACCAACAGCTACACTGGCGACTTCTTCTCCAAACATGTTTGGTGTATTTGTTATTGGTATACCTAATCTTTCGCAGGCTTTAAAATCAACATTGTCGACTCCGATACCCCATTTTACTGCGGCCTTGAGATTTCCAGCTTTACCAGCCTCAAAAACGGCAGCTGTTGCCGGATCATCTCCAATAATCCATCCGTCCATTTCCGGAAGAATCGCTATAAGTTCATCTTCAGTCATAGTTTGAACGACATCTGGCGCTATCAACTCTACATTTTTATCTTGAAATTGCTTCCTAAACCTATCAATTTGTTTTAACATAGGTGGGCATGTAACGAGCACTTTCATATCACTTGATTCTGTTTGGGTATTTTTCTTTAAATAAAAATTCAGCTATTCTGAAATCTAGTTCTACATCGATATCCTGTGCTTCTTCCGCATCTATTTCAAAAAGGAATGGTCTGTTGCCAATCCGATTGTGTTTTTCTTCGATTATAGATTTTGTGAAAATATAAATACAGGAGTTTTCTTCGAATATAGGAGGTAAGTCTTGAGTTCTCAATAATATATTGGGGTTGTGATTTACTGCTCTTCCAAGAATATCCCAAAGACGTGTCTGTAGCCGTGTAACTCCAAAAAGTGAGTCATAAACGGGATAATTATCTAGAAAAGTATTAACAGCCTTACCAACAGACTCTGGGCTCAGTAAAGGATTTGTGCTGTGAGTTTGTAGATAAAAATCTGCTTCTACCTGGTTGATAGAATTAAGAAGCACATCATTCATTGGAGTTTCTCCAGCTCTTAGGTGCTTAGGTCTTTCTAACAAAGTTATGCCGGGGAAGCTTGAAGACGCATCTTCCATGACAGTGGGACTGTCTGTATCAATGACAACTTCAGTTATTTTATTACACGCTAGCAGACTTTCGATGACCCAGTGATAAAGAGGCCGACCATTAAAATCCCTGTAGTTTTTACCGGGCACACGCTCACTGGAGTGTCTCATTGGCACGATTGCCGCAATTGTCTTATGCATGATTATTTATTTTTCTACAAAGCTAAAATTACCCTAGAGAAATTAAAGCTTCACATAAACGATTAAATTTCTTGTAGAACTGCCCGACAATGTATTCCTTCTAAACCTGAAATTTTGATTGGTAAACACAAAAGGTTGTAAACCCCTTCATGAACTCTAAAAAGGTTAATAGTTTCAAGGATTACAATTTCATTTGCCAGCAAGATTTCGTGAACATCTGGAGGGTCATCAAAAAGTTGTATGGAGTAGTAATCTATTCCTGCCAGAACAGCACCATTATCGACAAGCCACTTTGCAGCTGATTTATCAAGAGCTACATAATCTTTATGAAAAAACTGGCTTTCATATTCTAGAAGAGAAGAATTAGCTGTTTTAAATAGATACCTTAATTGCTTAAGGTGAGGGTTTTTATCAAGTTTTTCATCAAGATCACGTGCTGATATTATTTTTAGATTTGAAAAATCAATAATTGAACATGGGCCATAAAGTTTTGTAAGTTCAATTTCTTCTGTTGTCTTTCCACCTGGTATGTGATGGAGTGGGGCATCAATGTGTGTTCCTAAGTGAGCATCAATTTTATATTCTGAATTTGTGGCAAAATCTCCTTTTGATTTATCACTCAATAGATAGGTTTCGAATCCCGGACTACCTGGCCAAACAGCCAGATTTAGATCAATTGCTACAGATATGTCAATCAGTGGTTTGATAATCTATTAGATTTTTCTTCTGTTCTTTTGTGTCAGTATGCTTTACAAAGCTATTGGGGTAATAAAATCGATTTCTCAATGATTTTGACACAAATTGATCCTGTCTGTAACCTTTATATGTACCCCGGAATTGATTAAATCTAAACATTGGAATATCATATAAGTTGCTTAAAAATTTTCCCTCAAGCACAGAGTGATAATAGTCACTAAAAGTGTTGCTGATAAATAGTTTTATAAAATCCAAAAAACTGAAATGCTCATCCGGAAATATTTGCTTAAGTGCAATGGCTTCTCTTCTATAACGATTAAATATTCGTGCTGGTGTTTCTTCATGAATATGAACTATAACGGCATTTGAGTTGTATGCAATTCTGTATCCTTTAGCCTGAATTTTTTTTGCCCAGTCCAGATCTTCTAGGCCTGTCAGTATTTCATCATACTTTTGAAGTTCCCACAATTCCTTTCGGATGGCGCAGTTAGCATTATTACAAAAAGGATATGCTTGATTATAGTCAGATTCTAGAGGAAACCACTTTTTAAAAAGCTGATGCTCAGAATATTTTGTTAGAGAATTCCCAATCTGTCTGCCATAAACAAGAGCTACTCGCCCATTTTCGAACGGTTTCACAATTTCATCAATCCAGTTTGTGTAAACAGGGTAAACATGTGCACTTGCAAATAACAAGATATCTCCAGTCGCTGCTTCACAACCAACATTTAAGGCATAACCAAAAGAAAACTCTTCAGGCGTTATGGATATAATTTTAGAGTTATAAAAACGGGCAATTTCAAGAGTATTATCCGTGGACCCTGAGTCAACTGTAATTACTTCAATTTCATGACGAGACTCTTGTTGTTGTATTCCTTCTAAAAGTTTACCTATGTGCTTTCCTTCATTAAAGCACCTTATTATAATACTGACGTTCATATATTATTCCTTAATCATATTGAAAATCAGATTACTTTATCTACCTTATTAGTATTGTAATTCTTTGCTGATAGTTGTTTGATTTCAGTCAGTTTGGTTGCAATGATTGATGCAGGTTCTTGATCCTTAAATAAATTGCAATGTTTACTAAGGAATGGAATTGCTCTTTTTCTGACTGAATGACTATCGTCACGTAACGAGGACTTAATCGCATTAATGAGTTCATTCTTATTTCTGGCAACCTTATAGGCTCCCATCGGATTGCCAAACTTGGCCATATCTTCGATTCTAGGATTGTAATAAATTGGGGATGTGCCTAAGCACAAAGCTTCAAGAATGCAGGTAGAAAATCGGCTTATTAGGATTTTGTTTTCCTGCATTAGTTCATAGATTGACGAACTGCTTATAAATTTTTTTAGATCATTGTCATCTAACTTGTCAGTGGGATGTTTGGAAATCACGAATTTTATCCCAGCATCATTACATGCATGAATAACAGAATATATGAATTTATTTCTTTGAGACTCTAAGACGCCGTAGGAAAAATTAACATTTATCACGGCAACATCTTTTTTATAATGTGTTTCGCTTTTTGTCAGAGAATGTAACAAAGGTAAGCCACCTATTTCAACTCTATCTTTATCTTCATCGAAAAACTTAAGATCATGTTCTCCGCTCAATAGGGAGTATGTTGAAGCTTTATAAGGGCTTACCCTGTAATTTCTGCCTGCGTGTGTTGCCATAAAATCGTTGATTCCTTCAACAATTGAAATAGTGGTTATATTTTGAATTTGACACGCATTGACCACTTTCAGGTTTGGCCCCCAATCATTGTACATTACAAAACAACCTGAGAAATTTATTTTGTTGTACTTTGTAATTTGGTCGTAAAGGTCTAGGTCTAAAAAAGTATATTCCTCCACCATCTTTTTTTCATCCTCGCTTAACCTCCTATTTTTAGAGGCTTTCCATTTTAGGGAAAGATTGAATAACGCACACTTTTGTCCATATTCATTCTCTAGCACGTCTATAACTGATAAGGCATTTTTTATATGATAATTTACATCACATAGAAAAATAAAATCATAATCCTTAAGGTCAATGGTTGCCTTTTCTAGTGTACCTTGACTGATAACCTGGTTTTTAATGTAACCAATTTGATTAAATTCCTTGAGAAGTTTAAGATACTTTTCAAGTTTTGGAAACTCAGAAATTTCTGTATTTTTTTTAACATTTAGGAGTTTATTTGACTCAGCAATAATTCTGTTGTAGTTGTTTTTAAGATGACTCGGGTAAGAATGCCACCCATAAAAGCTGAGGATATAGCTTATAGTATCGAAAAGAGCATCTTTTAATTTCTCATTTTTGATGAGTTTGATCTGAGGTAAGGAGAAATTGATGAACTTAAAGAGGCCTGCGATTAAAGAATTATAGAATCTTTCGTAGTAAATTTTATCTGTTTTATACAAAAACTTAAAACGAGAGATCATACCATTTAGATAGTCAATAAACTTATCTGTTCTGAAGCTTGCGGTTATGGATTCTTCGTGAATTACCCAATTGTAATAATGGTCATTGATAAAACTCGTTTTCTTGGAGTAGTAGAAAAGTTTATGCGTTGTATATATATCTTCATGAAATTTCTTAGACGGAAATTGAATATCATTTTTTGTAAATAATGATTTGCGAAATAAAGAACCACACGCCATGGCATTTATTTCGTATTTGTAAATCTGGTCCAGAAACTCAAGCCTTTTATTCGAAAAGTTATTTAAATCCAATCGCAAATTTATGAGAGTGCCATTATTATTTATTCTTTTAAATCCTGCACATAAAATATCACAATGTTCAAGCTTTATAGTATTTAACATGTTTTCCAGAGCTTCTTTGTCTAGGAAATCGTCACCATCAATAAAATAAATAAATTCTCCTCTCGCATAATTTAAAGCCTTATTTCTTACATCGCTAAGACCAACATTTTCATCTAAATAAAGCTTTACAAGGTTTTTATTATTCCATTTTTTTAATTTTTTCCTAGTTCCGTCACTAGACGCATCATCCACAATAATTATTTCATATTTTGATTTATTCAATGTCTGGTAAACTAGACTGGAAATGCATTTGTCAATATAATTTTCAACATTATATGCAGGAACGATAACAGTTATTTCGGGAGTACCTAATTCTGAAACAGATATTTTTGGAACTGTATGTTGAAAAAGATCATCTTTTATAATCGACCTTTTTGAGAAGAATTGTTTTCTTGTATGTTTATCAATAAAAATGTGTGTCTTTTTTCCTGTCTTTTTACTTTTTGTCATTAAGTTAAGGTATTGAATTGTCCCTCTCCAGTGCCTTTTAAAAAAACCAGAGCCAAGTTTAATTGACTCATGACAAATCCGCAACTCATTCAATTTTTCGTTATAAATAATCGAGTTATTAAGTGTAATGCGAATAAGTTGATCTTCTTTGTTTAATTCAAGCTTTATTATTTGAGCTTCCAGATTATTTTCAAATGATACAGTATGGATAAACTGATGGTTTTCGTGAATTTCCAGATTTATTCTTGTACCAAAATCAAAACAGGCAACGGGACCAATTATAAATGGCATTGGTGGAGAGTTTTCAGATTCCTTTTTAAAGCTTGCAGCATTATAGGAAGGCTTAATGGATAACTCAATACCTATTTTACTTGCCTCGCTTATTAAATTGCTTAAAATCTTTTCATCTTTTTCTTCAAGTATTATAAAGTTTTCCTTGAGCATTCTAATGGATTTGCGAATAGTCCGTTGTGTAAAGTGATTGTGGAGCCTTTTTATAAATATCTAATCTTTTTTGGAAATAAGTAGTGCCGGAATCCTTGTAAGTTTATAACCCAGCCTCCAGGAAAGACTGGCCTTCAGTTCCTGGATTTGTTTCTCTCTCTGGAATTCGATATTTTTTACCAGTTCATCTAAGTATTCAATTTTTTTCTTCTGATCAATATTAACTTTAGTCAAGTAGGTTTTGTCTTTTTCCATAACATTAAGTGTCCGAGACAATTCATTTCTTAACTTCTCATTTTCATCCTTTAATGCATCCAAAGATGAATTCCTTAACTCTAATTTTTCATTCTTTTTCTCAACCTTAAGTGACAGGTTTTCTATAATATGATTTTTATCTATTAATTCTTTTGCTTGCTTCTTCAGTATGTAATTTAATTTATTCTTTTCTGTTTCAAATGAATTGGTAATCTTTTCATTGCTCTTTTTACTCACTTCTAGTTTTGCCTGAAATTCATCAGATTCATTGCTTAATTTCTTTATGGTGAGTTCATGTTCAGAAAGACTTTTCTTAATCAAAGAATTTTTTTTCTTTAGGAAACTATTTTTTGCTTCCACCTTGTTTTTTTTCTTTAAGTCCTTGTATAAGGATTTTATTTTGGATTTATACTTTTCTAAATAATAGACATTCTTTGAAATCTTTTCATCAAGTTCATCAATTATATCTTTCTGTTTCTCGATCAGTTGATTTGCTTCTTCATTTTTTTCGATTAAAGACTGGAGTTTAACACTTGATTTTTGAGATATTCTCTCAAATTTTTTCAACTCTTTCTTCCTGAGTTTTTTGATGTCTTTAAATTTTTTCTTATAATTTCTTTCTTTCTTTTTCAGGATTGCATTAGACTTTTTTAACTCATCGTTTTGAAGTTCTAATTCTGAGCCTATGCCACTTACATGATCAAGTTCATTTGAAATATTGATTAATTTTGATTCCTTAGCCTCAATAGTTTCATTAAGTTCTTTATTTGTCTGGTCCATGGATTGATTGGTTATTTCAAGTTGTTTTAGTTTTGCCGTTAAAATTACGATATCATTCTTTAATTTTGAATTCGATTCTGTTTTCTGGTCTATGGAATCAGTTAATTCCTTAATTTTTTTTCTCAACTCAAGTTTATGGTCCTTTTCATGCATAAGTGCAATGTTTAAGCTGTCAACTTGAGATTGTAATGAAGTGCATTCAGAAGTTTTATAGTCAAGGTGTACCTTTAGTTCAGCATTTTTTATCTCGATCGAATTATCGCCATTTTTTTTATAGAGACTTGCAATGACTCTGCTGTTTTCTACGTTTTCACTTAGTAAATCTTCAATCGTGTACCGGTCTGTTTCTATTTGTTTTCTTAAGCTTTTAATTAATTTTTCTCTGTTTTTAAGGGCTTCATCTTTATTCGAAACACCCTTTTTTAGACCTTCAATTTCTGTTTGATTAACCTTGATAAATTTTTCCTTTTCTTCTATAAGCTTAAAGGATTTTATATTTTCATCATTCTTAAGTCTTATATCGCTTTGTAACTTCTCTATCACCTTATCCTTTTCGGACAAAACCTTTTCACCTTTCTGGATAAAATCCACTAAAGCATTTTCTACGAGAATGGCTTTTTTTAGATTTTGTTGAGGAACTATAGATTTGCTTGAATAATCAACAAATTTTCCAGGCAAGGGAAGTATATCATATACTTCATTCCCAAACTCAGATAATGAAATTACATTGGAAACAGTAAATGAGCGGGGTTTTATGAGATATAATTTAGAGTCAGAAATTACCGGGTCTTCAAAAGTATTTATTCTACCTGCAATTTGTCCAATCCGGGACTTTGAAATTTTTCGTCTTGCGTTTTCTGCCAACAGATATAGATTTTCAGTTTTGGCTAGGCCTCTGATATATCCATTAAATTTCCCCTTTATAATTCCCTTATGATTTTTAACCAGTCCAGTATTTGATTCACAGAACAGTAAAGTTTTGGAGCCATTAAGCAATAGCGAGTGTGGTTGATTTAGATTATCTAGAATTGTTTTACCTGAAAGTATATCAACAAGTTTTCCATTTTCAACTTCATTCCAGTTTTGACCTTTATTTCTCTTTCCAAAATATGTTGCAAATTGGCCGTTTTCAGTAATGGATAATGAGTTTAGATGAACATAATCGTAATCTGTTTCGATTTCGGGTACATTCCAGTGCATTTGTTCATTGGTGATGAGCCCATTATTATCAATTTCCATTTTATAAATTGAATTAGACCCAGTACTGATTATATAGATAGTATTGTTACATATATTCAATGAGTGAGGGTCTTTAATATTAGGGGACTTGTAATGTTGAATTAAATTTAGACCTTCATCAAGAACACCGATGCCATCATTTTGAAAAGCACAATAGACCTTATTATTATGATAACAAAGCCCTGTCATTCCACGAGCGATATCTTTTATTTCACCCTGAACCCAGCTAAACTGGAAATTTTCATTAAGAATACCAAGCTTTAATTCAGGTGTGAATTCTTGATTTACAAAACTTAATAAGATATCCATGGAAATACTTTTTTTTGGATTATCGATTAGAAATTACATTTTGTAATATATTTAAATTGATCTAATTGGAAAAAATTAGATACAAATTGGCTAAATTATTAATCGGAAAACAATTAAGAAAATCAAATCAACCAATATAGTATTTGAATCAATTGAGGACTGCCATGCCTTTATCTTCCAATATCTTTTTGATCACAAATATTATAAAAGGAAAACTGGAGGAAAATTTAATCTGAAACAGAACGATTCAAATAATAGGAGCAATTTATGGGAGCATTGTTTGGAAGTTAAATCCAAGTATATAAGCCCATTATTTGATCTAGATTACTTTAGTATTAAATATAATACAGACGTAAACTTATTACCTATTGAAGTCATATACAATTTCCTTAATAAGGAAGATCAGTTTTATTTCAAGCCAAATGCTGTCTTTGATCCTATTTATTACATACAAAATAATCCAGAGTGCGACATCAACCCATTCCTACATTTTTTAATTACTGAGAAAAGTAAAAAGTCAAATCCTTCTTTATTATTTGATACAAAGTATTATTATTTAAAATATAATTTGGAATCTTATCCATTTTCAGCTCTGCATCATTATTTTTCTATAGGTTTCAGGAAGAACAGAAATCCTAATCCGCTATTTGATAATCAATATGTCATTAGTCGATATTATTTTTCGGAAGCTGAAAACCCCTTTTCAAGTTATCTCTCAGATAATGACAAAGGCATAAATCAAACCTGTGAGCACTTTGATGGAGAATTTTTTAAAGCTAAGAATATAGATAAAATCAAGTATGATAAGAGTAAGACTCCGTTAGAAAATTTTTTTCTGAATTGTACTAATAAATCTTTAGTTACATGTAGAAAAATTGATCCCGCTTTGTATATAATAGATAATCCTGACGTTACAATAAATCCAACATTACATTATATATTGAATAATCGAAAACCTAAGATATCAAATTTAATTAGTCAACCGATAAGACGTCAAATTAAATCTGCTTCACAGATAGAAAACAATTTATCTGATCGAATCGAGGAATATTTAATGATGCATTCATATTCTCAGCCTTTTATTTCACCTGCTTTTAGATTAATACGCAAAATTATTGAGCAAATAGGTCAATTAAAGCCCAGTTGTATAATACTATCACAACGGAGTGATGACACTGAGCTTTTTCGAACTTTCACGATCAGGCTGAAGGCTGTATTAGAAGCCTACAAACTGACAGAGTATTTAGTTTTAATTCCTGATGATAATCGAATTTCACATAGTTGTACATTTACACACAGTACTTTTACCGTTGATATGCATGAGTTGGAACCAAAACTGAAGAATAAGCATAAAGTAAAAGTCCTGAATAACTTGCTAATGAGCCTAAAACCAAGGTTATTCATTAACCTAAATACCGACTTTGGAAAAAAATACATTGTCGACTTTGGTAGAGGTATTGCCAATTATTCTAGTATCCTGGATATTGACTTGATTAGAACTGATAAGCAAAAGGAAAAACCTCAGTGCAAATATTTAGCCTTATCTTTTAAAAAGTACTACGAATTGGGATTAACTCATAACGTATGCCAAAACTTAGAATCAGATTACCAATATGATTCTGCAGTCCTGAATCGTATAGAAGAAAAGTTAAGGATGGGATTGGATATTATTTTAAGTGAAAATTAAAATTTTTAAATCTTTGACAAGTATATCAGCGATAATAAATCTTCATAGGGAAGGAGAGCTTGCAAAAGCATCAATTCTGAGTGCTGTCACCGCAGTTGATAAAGCTGAAGAGATGATGAATATTTCAACAAGAATAATAATTGTCCTTGATGCCGCAGACCCTTTGACGATTAGTGCTGCCGGGCAATATGTATCTAACAATAAATTTAAAATCTATAATGTTAATTTAAAAGACTTATCATGCAGTAGAAATTTTGCAATCGATAAATGTGATACCGAATACGTTGCTTTCCTTGACGGAGACGATCTTTGGGGAGAAGATTGGTTATGGAAAGCTATACAAAATGATCAACGACTTAACATCGAAAGAGATGTAATTTGGCATCCAGAGATCAACTTTATTTTTGAGAACGATAATCACATTTTTTTTCACACTGACATGGACAGTCATGATTTTTTCATTGATTATTTAAGAGTTAGCAATTATTGGACGGCATTGTCTCTTGCCAAAACAAGAATTTACCAGGAAATACCGTTTATTAAAAATGAGATTAAGTTTGGAATGGGCTTTGAAGACTGGAACTGGAACTGTCGTACAATTGAAAAAGGTTTCAAGCATAAGGTCGCAATTAATACCTGCCATTTTATCAGAAATAAAAAAATTGGATCATTATTGTCGAAGACAAATAAAAATCATTGTGTTCTTACTCCTCATAATTTATTCTCGCCAAACACAGACTAGGATGTTATATATTTGTCTTTAAATTTTTATTGATATTTTAGAATCTTTAAGGCTTTAATGAAAATTCTCAGCAAACCACGAAATGGTACAAATCTAATTGAAGTCAATCAATATGGTTTTGGGTACATACCTGTGCCAAAAGTAGCATGCACTTCATTTAAATTTTGCATTGCTAAAATTATTGATTTTCAGGTAGGTGAAGGCAGTATTCATAAGGAATTAGAAACGACAAGGATTAAATCCAGGGATGATTTTAAGGATTTGTTCATATTTACATTTGTTCGAAATCCTTTTGAAAGGATTCTTTCAGCCTTTACCAATAAAATAAAACCCAAAAGAAATATTAAGGCTAATCATTTAGAAAATGGTGTACATAAAGCACTTGTAGTTTATTATGGTGATAGCTTTTATGGAGGCATGTCATTCAAACAGTATGTGAAAAATGTTTATGAAATACCAGACTCTCATTCTGACGCACATTTTAAATCTCAGTATTCAATTCTTCATTCAACTGATGGCAACCCTTTGTATGATTTTGTGGGTAAATTAGAAAACCTTGAAGCTGACATTGAAAAACTCAATAAAATCCTGAAGAAACCTCTTCAGGATATACCCGTGAAGAATAAAACCAATGGTAAAAAGGAACATTATTCATTGTACTATGATGATGAGATGGTAGATCTCATGACAAAAAGGTATAGTAATGATTTAAATTTTTTTGATTATAGCTATCAAAATATGAACCCTGATAAATTTATAGATCCCTTCGAAGACTATTATAAGACTTAGTATTCTTAGCATGTCCTCTAAAATTGGGCTGGTAGAAAAAATGATTTTATATCATTTCTATACAGTCTAAAATTAGAATAATTGGCTGACTTTTGGGTGAAGGCTGCACATGCTTTAGCGCGAATCCAAAAAGTGTTTACAGTTTTCTATTTTAACATTTATACGACCAAGGACAACTATTCTGTTATATTTTTTTTGATATTGTTATAGAGTCCCACCCATTTCCTCTAGGTTTTTGCTCCATAATTTTCATACCAGCATCTTCAAGCCACATGCTAATATCTGAATTAAGAATATTCGTTCTATGTCCTGAAACTTTAGCTCCTTTGCCTGGGTGATCTAAAAAAGCTATTCCCCCCTTTTTCAGTAAACTTGGAATTTGCTCACAGTTTGACTTAGCAATAGATTTTTCCATGTGGACCATACTATCGTAGCAAAAGAAGAATTCATAACCATCATCTACTTTAGGAACATTTGCTAATGTGATACCATCGTTTTTGAAGTACTTTTTATCTACAAAAGAATAGTATTTAAAGCGTTCTTTACAATCGTCAAGGCAAGCTTGATTTAAATCAACAAAAGTAATTGTAACCGCATGGCGAATTAACTCAGCACTCGCCCTTCCTCCACCTGGAGAAAGTTCAATTATCTTTAACTTATAGCCATCTTCACCTGCAGGTAGATATGGTACAAGTCTTGTATCAACAATAAAAGGAACTTCAAAGTTTGGTTGTTGAAAACCTCCTCCCCATTGGTTGCCATATTTATCGCTAAACCTGTCCTAAGAAAGGGGGAACCATCAAGGACTATAATAAAATAAGTAAGATAACTTTCAAATTGATAATTTCCGTGTTCTCTACAATAAGTGTGATAATTAATAGACAAAAAAACAATTGTTATCGATACCCCGCAATCTGCATCCCCTCATAAAAAACGATCTTACCCCTGAGAATCATTTCTACAGGCAATATGCGTATCGCATCCCTCTTTTTTCCAAGCTTGACAAAGCGCATGGAATTGTCTTCCATAAAAGCCTTTCTTCTTTTTTCTGAATAGAACATGCCAGGAACCTTATTGGTCAGTTCATGCATTTCCATGGACATGATTCGATTAAATGAGGCCAGTTCTACAGCCTTCTCTATCGCTTCGTGGCTGAAGTTCCAGCCGACC
>Ga0255751_10001490_pt1 | contig 22247 bp, 32 predicted proteins | sample 071ome_20_FD_179951 | JGI IMG/M metagenome (GOLD analysis project Ga0255751, IMG submission 179951) | Coastal salt marsh microbial communities from the Groves Creek Marsh, Skidaway Island, Georgia - 071412BT metaG (version 2) | ecosystem: Environmental > Aquatic > Marine > Intertidal zone >... | reverse complement strand
CGTTAGACATCAACGGAACTTGTTGTTGTGAAATCTGGTCGCCTACAAGGGCGTTGTAATCCATCAGTGGTAGTGGTCGTGCCATTACTTTTTCTTTTTCGTTTTTGCGTAGTAGGCTCTGACCTGCTTTAAAGTCATCACCTTGCCTGTGGGTGATTTGTACTTGCCACGGTTTTTGCCTCGTGTGATTTTACGATACGGCATTACCGTCTTGGTGATTTGTAGTCGCCTTGGTTGCCCTGTCCTTTTTTACGAGGGCTGTACTTGGCCGCACCGCGACGGTCAGCTTTTTGGGAAGCTCCAACGCGAGTCCATTTTTTAATTCGACCCTTACTGTCGCGGGTGACATAGAAGGAACTTTTGGCAGTACCTGCGCCTTGCTTCGACCCTTTCTTTTTTAAGTATCGTTTCATTTTTACCAGTCGTTAAGTGGTGGGACGGGGGTTCTTGGGGCTGTTGGGGTGTTGTCTCTGTCTGTGACTTCGCTGACCCAGTTGCCGGGGCGATTCCAGCCTTCAAAAGTGTCATATTCACGGTCATTTTCTCTTTTAACATACCTGTGCGTGGGATACACGTCGCGGATTCGGTTGCGCCAAAAAGCGTACAACTCAACCCCAAGCAAGTCCGTAAGCCAAGCCTCAGCATTACGAGGCTCGCACATGGCGGGGCTGTGAGGAACGTATCCTTCTGCTGAAACTGTCCAAATACGGTCTAAAAGACGAACAAGGTTGTACACGCTGTCGTCTTCAAAGTTGCTCGCAGGAAATCGGAACTCATAGGTAGGTGGGCCTTCTCCGCCCCAACTACGGACTGCCCTGCCCATCGTCGTATTATCTTCTTTGATGTGTAAGAAATTACGTCCTGCTTCAAAGCGGCCGTTAACAAACCTTGCGACATCTTGCCAAGATGTTTTGGTCTGCAACTCTCTCAAATTTTGGGCGTTGACATTTGTCCAGTCACGAGCATAGTAGCGGTCTTGGCTGTACAAAACTTGCGTTGCCTTTAAAAAGGGAGCAAGAACAAGCACATTGGTAATGAGTTGCTTTCTTTTTTGAAGCCCCTGTTCACCTTCACCAAAAACTTTAAATGGGAAGTGTATGTGCGTACCTGCGGAAGCCGTGGTTTTAGCACCATACTTTCTCAATTCCGTGAGCATTTCGAGCAACCTGTCTTTGCCTTGTTGCCCCTTTAAAACAGGCGAAACCATTTCAAAGGCAAGGGGGCTACGTGAATCTCCATCTGCCAGCACAGAACCGTCTGTCTCCAGTTTGAAATAGCCGCTTGGCGCATTTCCGTGATAGGATGTAGATTTTACTTTAATGCCATCGCTTGACATTGCGCGAGCAACATCTTCCTTGGTCTTGTTCGTAAAATATCCTTCGATTTCAATGCCAAAAGCATTGTTTGCTACAGTTCCGCTTGCACCCATACGCTTCATGTAATCTTGTGACAACACTTGGTCTGTAGCGGTTGAAGGCATAGCCTCTGCGGGTTGTGACTCGGCTTCTGCGGGGAAACTCTCCAACAAAGCATCATTGACCTCCAAAGTCATCCGTACTATGCTTCCAAACGGGATAACTGAGGTAGCCTCTTGGCTTCGCACTGGCTTAAAGGCGCGTGAGGCAATCTGATTTTGGAGCAACGCACGGTACGCGCGTTTTAATTTTGGCAAATCAAGAACGGGGACTCGTTGAACGGCAATTTTATCCGTTTCATTCAATTTCCCTGACTCATTCCAAGCACGTTTCAAGCCTTCAATACCCATCGTGGTAGCACCGTCGAACCGAAGGACGTTGAGTTCGGCCACGCCAAACACGGAGCGATACAGGGTGTATGTTCCGTCTTCGTTTCTTTTTGCAAAGTAAAAAACCGTGGACTGACGTTGCCCGTTTAAATTCCCTTTGCGGAACAACTGCCCTTCTTCCCTAAAGGTTTGACCTTCCGGGAAGGTCTGGAATCCCATCAACGAGTATTGGTCAGTTCCTGAAGATGCACTTGGTGCGCTTGCAGTAGCGGGCGTTACCGCCCCTTCCACCGTTGGTGCAGAACGACTCAATTCCGATACCTGTAGTCGCGCTTCGTCCCGTGCGACACGAACTTTCCTGTTGCCCTCTTGAAAGGTGTCTGCGTTGCTACCTCCATTGAGGTAATTCAAAGACAGAATTTGATACCCGCCAAGTCCCAAGCCTGCACCCGTAAAGCGCATGACCTGAAGTTTTCGGTTTGTAGAAGGCTCAAATTGCCCCTTCAAAATGTCAGTTGACACAATAGAAGCCTCGGACATAATGCGATAAGCCGTAGAACTTTGGTATCTGGCGGCACTTGATGTACCGCCTTTTAAATCAACAAGGGCATAAGCGTTGTAGCCACTCCGCGTTCCGGGGCGAACACCATACAGCATAAGCCCTCGGTTAGACATTGCTTGCAAGAAATTTTTAATTGCTGTGTACCCATAGCCAAGTTTTTCGAGGACATAAATGGAAACCGCAGCGTTTTGCACTTTTGTCTCCTGAATGCGACCTTGAAGTTGCTCAGGACTTTCGATGCTATACATTCGTCTCCAATACGCTGAATACAGCGTGTGTAGCGAATCAAATTCAAGGATTCTATTGAGTCGGCTTTCCTCGTTTTCATTCTCAAACGGCTCGCTACCTTCTCCGTCGTCGGCCTGTTGAGAAACGGTTGTCGCAACCTGCGACTCCTCTGGCTCGTCTTCAACGGGCATCGTTTGCGCCAACGGAGCGTCGGCCTCATACGATGCGCGGATAAATTCTTTAATTCGTCGTTGCTCCTCGTCAGTCATCCACGACGGCTTACGCCAACTTGGAAAATTTGACTCACTCATAGGCTCAGGCTGACCCAAGAAATAAGCCCCCAGAAGGGTCATCCACATACGCGCCTTGTTTGCCCCTCCCGCATAGCTTGTGCCTGTAGCCTCCCACGTTTCTCGTGCGGCTTCGGCTTCACGGTTTTGAGAAATTTGGGCAGGGCTGAGGTCGTACAGCACACCCCACGATGTGGGCCAGTCGATAAGTTTTAAAATAGAGCCGCGAAATCCTTTAGGCCGCACAGCCATAACCTGACGATAAACTCTCTCGCTACCGACACCCGCATGGATAGAGCGAATCGCACCGTCTGCTTGGCCTCGTTGAGTATTGCTTACTGGCATGGCCTACAGTTTAAAGTGTTGGCCCGTAGAAGTTGTCGGTATAGCCTGAACCGACAGAACCCCCCGAACCTGACTCGTACACGGGAGCAACGATGTCTTCACCTGTGGTGGGCATCATGGTGAGGTATGCTTGGTGCTTGGCCTGTGTTTGAGAGCCGTAAGCCCCGTCTTCGCTGATAAGCGGATACACGTTTTGTGGCACAACGGTGTTCAGGTAATTCTGCCAGTTTTTAACTGCGATGCCACAACACCCGTAGTTCATGGCGGGGTTGTTTTCAGAAATCTCGTCACATACGTTGCCGCAACAATTTGAACTGCACCCAACCTGCGGGTTTGTGTTGCCTTGGTTGCCACCGCTACCGCCATTCTCAGCGGGTACAGGCGTTTCCCCTCCAGTGCTTGGGGGTTGTGTTGCATCACCGCTATTTCCAAAAGAACGTCCGGGCATAAGAGCCTTCAATTTGTCCCGAAAAACAAAGCTGACGGCAACCACTGTCGCCACAACGAGGATTGCAACTTTCTGCTTCTTAGTCAATTTCATATCCGAAATTTAAAAAATTAAACTCACCAAAGGAGTTGGTCTGCATAATAACCGGGTGTACCTACCTTTTTTCTATCTTTTTGATGTCTCATCTTGTAGGCTTTGCGCCTTTTGTCTGCGAAAGCCTTGCCACGTTGCTGAGTGAAAGTGGGATAGTCACCATATCCCAAAGCCCCTACACTTGCGACCTTTTTGCCGTTTTTAAACACGTCAATCTTCTTGCCTTTACGTGTTGAAGGCTTGACGGTAACACCCAAAGCACGGGCGCGACGATAGGTGTATGGTTTGATTCGGTAAGCCATCATTTAAAAACCCATTCCACGCGGAGGTTGGCATAGCAGGTAGCTGTACTTATCGCAGTCGTCGTACTGGCGTTGTTCAGGCCAATGGCATACGCCTTGTTTGCGCCAGCACCCGTAATGGCAAGGGTCGTTTCTGGAATCAGCGTAATGCTGTCAGACGTGGTGTTGGCCGCGATGTTTCCGCTTAAAGCATTGGAGACAAGCGTCACCGACGTATCGCCACTTGCTACGCTCGCTTGATACAATCGAACTCGAAAGTTTGAACCCGTAGTCACCGTACCTCCAATCAACACCCAGCCTGAAACTTTTACTGAAGCAAGGTTTCCCGCGATGTCGATAAAAGGAAAAACCGTGATGTCAAGGTCGGTGCTTAAAACGGGAGAGGCTAAAAGTGTTTCAAACGAATTTTGCACCCAATTTGGAGTGCAAAGGAACGTCGCCCTTGCGTCCCACGCTCCATCGCTTTGTCCGTAAAACGTGTACGCCTCCGTTTTCGGGGAGACACCGCTTATGTGACCATAGGCATCGGTGGTGAAGCCTGAGCCGGGAGTATAAGTTGCTGCCAATCCAATCGTATCGTGAGAAACGGTAACGTCGCCTGTGGTGGTATCTACACTTAAAACCGTATCTGCATCGACAGATGTTGCCGCCACAGTAGAAAGGGCTGTAGGGGTAGCCACGCCCGAAGCATTGCCAAGCCAAAACTGTCCATCAGGGATGTTTGGAACGTCGTTAGAACGCCCTGAGCCGTAGACAATACCCGAACCTGCTGAAGCATCAGATTTAACTACGATACCCAAGTTTTGAATCAGGTTTGTACCTGTAGGCTTGGTGTTGGTGTAACCTCCAGTTGGGCCTACATAGATTACGTCGCCAGCGGTAAAAAGAGAGGTGTCAACATTTTGAATGAAGCCCACTACGATGGCATCTCCCTCTGCCTCGTCAAGCAACTCTTCGTCGAGAACCAGCGTTGCGGGCATCGCAGAAGGGGTGTCGGCCCGTGCCGCGATAACCTCTACGATTTGACCTGAAGATACAGGTGTAATGGCATGGACGGGTGTGCCCTTGGCAAGCGTCCCTCCCGACTTATTTTTTGCCGTCACTACAATCTTGGTGGCATCCGTAACAGTGCCGTCTGAAGCCGCTGTAACCCGCCCCTTGGAATCTACCGTGATGTCTGCGTTGGTGTACGAACCAGCGGGGCTTGGGCTTACGTCGTCCAAACTAACAACCACGCTTCCCGTGGTGGGAGAAGCGGTAATGGGGGCTGTGCCTGTCACTGAATCGACAGCACCCCCTGACGTGCCGCTGACAACTGCGTCACCGACAACATTGAACACGTTTGGACTGTTGATAGGCATTTTTTAATCTTCAGTACATGGAGTGCCTTCTACCTTTTGAATCTGTCCGATGCTGTCAAATTCATCGTCGGATTGAACGGTAGGCTTGGAATTGATAAGCACTTTAAAACAGAAGGTGTCGGGACGATTGATGGGCATGATTACAACCAGTAAGAGTTCATGTTTTCGTAAATGCCAATCCGGTTGTCAACCTGATTGCTTGTGTAGATGATGACTTCCTGCAACTTGCCGTCCATGAAAGTTGATGAACCTATGCGGCCTAATCTAAAATCTGCTGGCCCAAAATCTTGTTGCGCCTCTGTCGCTGTACCCAAAGTGACGTTGTTGCTAAAAGCCTCTTGCGTAGCACCGTTGACTTGATACTGCATGACGTTTTGAGCCGTAACATCCGTCCATGTCATTGTATTAAGAGTGTTGTAAGCCCATTTGTAGCTTTGAAAATACAGTCGAGGTACAGTGCCCAATGTCCCCATAGCCAACGCATTTGAGCCGCCAAAAACTCCGCCATAAACGGCATTCACCAAAAAGTCGGTGTTGTCAAACTCAAAAAGAAGGTCAGTAGACAGCGTTTCGTCATTGACTCCATCAAAGACCATTGAAATCTTGCCTTCAAGAAGGACAGGCGTGGCGATGGTGTTGATGATGCGAGGCCCAAAAGTTTGCTCTGAGACAGCATGAAAGCCATTTCCCGTCTGGTCGTAAATGGTGCTTACGAACAATGCCGCGTCTCCCCCAGAAAAGTCAATCATGGCCTCTGTGTCTATGTCGCCATTTGTTTTAAATCCAATATCCAATTCATCAAAGGTGAATTGACGTTTAACACGAATAGCTGGGCCAGTCCACGACGACGAAAGGCGACGTAACGAATATGCGGCAGTAGCACCGGGGTAGTCGTCGAGTACGCCCGTAGTAAAGACACTTGACTTGCAGTTTGTCCCTGCGATGGGCAAGATGTCTCCAATGGCATCGTACTTGTCGTTTGACGCAATCGAAGCTACAGGCTCTACTTTAATCTCGTAGCAAAAGATGTCAGGGCTGTTAATCGGCATCAGTAGATGTTAAAGTAGTCGTTAATGTTGGTTTCGATGCCCGTGCGGTTGGATGACTGGTCAGAATTGTACAGAACAAGCTCCTGAATTTTTGTGTCTGAGTCAGCGTCTCCAATACGATATTCTGCTTGCATCGACATAGTTCCGGGGTTCTTGACTTCGACCGTAGCTCCATCGACACTTATTTCCGAGCTTGCCCCGTTGAAAAGAGAATACCTCAAGAACTGCGTGTCGTAATTAAGATTAAACGAACTTGTCGCGCTTGAACCCGCATACATCCGGTGCACCCCGCTAACGAAGTCGTTGAGATTCCTTTTTGACGTGTCTGAGTTGGCATCTGTCAAGTCGCTTTGACCAAGGATTTGGTTGGCAACAAAGAAGTACGTGCTCGGCTGGTCGTAATCGTCCGTGCCCTGTGACACCAAGTATTCTGTGTTAAAATATATCGCGGGCTTTTCATTTTCTTGAACCAACGAAGTACCACTTAACGCTGTCGTGGTGGTTTCCGTGTATCCCGTAGCAACTTCACCCGGCTCAAGCTGTGCGTCTTGGATGTAGATGTAGCCTGCGGTTGTTTCTTCAAAGTCAGGGTAAATGCGCGTGGTGTCACCACTGACGTGCTCATAAGTCATCGAGCACCTAAACCACCCACTGCCAACATCAACCATATCATGCGATATGTAGTTTGTGGTTGATTTAATTGTAGTAGCTTGGGTGACAAGGTTGAATTTTACTGCCGTGTCTGACCCGGCACCATTACGAAAAAATAGGGATACAATGTCAAGTGTGCCCGCTTTGGCATAAACGGACATTGTGTTCTCGCCTGACGACGAAACACTCTGACTGATTTGCCGATATGCGTCGGCTGTTTTCTCCATCTTCCACGCATCGGTGCTTCCGTCATACCCTGCCTGACCGCCCGTTAAAGTTGTACCTGTACGTACCCACGTCGTGTTAAAGTTGTTGGACTGAAGCCAAAGGTTGGTCTGTGATACGCAAATTTTTGGCTGTCTCGCATCCGTTGATTGTGCCGCATTAACTGAATTTCCGCTTTGGTCAAACCACGTATGAACTCGGCCGTCACCCGTACCCACAAACTCTAAAAGGGTGAGCACGTCCAAGTTGCCAGCCTCGTCAAATCCAATGTCTTTCGTCGTCCCATCAGTGCTACGTTCAACTTTTAAACAAGCACCTGTGTATGTTGATGACAGCCGACGCATCGAATAGGCCGTTGCCGCACCCGAATAGCTGTCGAGAAGACCCGTGCTAAACTCAGCCCAAATGTCATAGTACGTGTTGGCATTGGTGAGGTACTTCGACATGAAGTTGTCGTCAAAAGCCATTGCACTATTGCCAGAAAACATGATGATTTCGGCAATACGTCCGTCTAATGTGGTATTTGTTGTCGTGAGCCATCTGTCACCTATGGTAAGGCCATCATTGTCTCCGGTACTAACGTCTTGATTGTAAGCAATGACTTGCGCGTCCTTTTTAAAAGAACTGGTAGTCCCGTTGTATTGCATTGCAAAAATGTGACCGTCGGTATCGGTTTTACTTCCCGGCAAACTTGATGTGGGGTAAGAACCTGCCCCCCACGCCCACCTTTGCGTGTTGGGACTGCCACCGTCATATTGGGAGAAAAAAAGTGTGCGGTCATTGTCGTCACCGTCAAAGAAGTAATAGCCATAACCTGTTGCGTCATAAGCACCAACAAGAGCCGCCCACAAAGGTTGGTCTACATCGCCCGTACCTCCTGTATCAGCTTTTAAGTATTGAGCCGTAGCAAAATCCAAGCAAATCTTACTGTTGCCACCAATCGTTCTGACAGAACCCGACGAAGGGTAAATTAAAGGCCCGCGCGTAGGGTTTGCCACAAGGTCAGGCACTGTAGCGTCGTAACCATTACCACTTTGATTGTACCACGTCTTGACCCGCACGTCTGCACCTGCGCTGAAAAGGCCCAACGCGGTAACGTCAATGTATCCGTTGTTGTCCCAGCCTATGACTTGCGTGTCGGTGGGGTCGTTGTTGCGGTACACCTCCATGCAGTTTTCTGCCTGATAGCTGAGGCGACGTGTCGAAAACGCAAACCACCGTTGGTCGGGGTCTAAGAAGTCGAGAGGGTACTTCGTAATCTGACTGAAGTCAGCATAGACGACATTACCCGAATCTCCTCCCGCTCCGTCGCCAAGGCCATAGCCCATCTGAAAGATGTTGCCAGAAAGTGTTGTCCAGTCGGCTGTGAAATCGCCATTTCCAGTTAAAAAGCCTTTGCCTACATTCTGTGCGGCATACATCTTAACCAGCCCTTCACGCACCCCCGAAGCGACCATCTCGCCCTCGTTGGTTTTAAACATTACGGGGTTGTCTTGACGAGTGATGTCACTTTGACTAATGTTGCCCCACGACCCTTGGTAAATCCCAGAGTTGTTTATGGGTCTACCAGCCTCAGAAGCACCACTTGTAGTACCCCAGTTTAAAATGCGCTGTCCACTGACAGCCGAGCCATTGTCGCCAGAGGCGGAAAACTTTTGCAAGTTGCCGTCGTCCAACAACACTTTGTCGTAGGAGAACTTTCCATCTTCAAGCGTGACGTTCTGTCCAGCCTGAATTGTGAAAACAGCTACGCCGTCAGTAGTTACAGGCCCGCTGACAGTAAAACTGTTGGGCCTGTTGATGCTTGGTGATTCATATCCGGGCAATGGCCCTTGTCCAACTCTGCTCATTACGCTCGAATTGTATAGTTTACATCAGGACTGAAAAACATAAGGCCCGCAGATGCGTCTTGGTCTACCGTCCAACCAACAAGACGCTGACTGTAGTTGTGAAAAGTAGGCTTTGAGGTTGTCACTGTGCCCTGAAACCAAAGGTAGCAAGGCGTTCCAATAGGAACTCCAGCAAAGCCTACGTCGCAACGCACAAAGCCGCGCCTCACAACTTTTGCACCGCTGGAGGAAGACGTAGCCATACCTAAAAGCAAAGTGCCAGAATCTGTTGTTTCATACGAGCCAGCACCAGCCCTTGCCCATTTATTAAAATCAGTCCTCCAATACACAATTTCTCCGGCCTCGTAGTCAATGCTTGCTCCGTCGGCTTGCCAGTCGTAATACACGATGCTGTGGATGCCCGTGCTACCCGCACCTGTTCCTACACCAGTCATTGACAAAGCCGTGCTCTTGGGCCTAACAAGGTCTGGTTGTTTAATTACCATGCTTTCGTCAGTAACACTGGCTTGTGTGCGGTAGTAATAGTTGGTGTGGTTGTAAATAAGGTCTTTATTGGCCGCGTTGTTAGCGTCAGCCCACACAATACATTCTTGCCAGTTGCCGCCACCAACGTAGTAGATGCTACCCAACGAAGGGTCAACATTTGTACCAGTGCCCGCATCAATGGTTCGGGGGTAAGAGTATGCCGTTTGACTTATTGGATTTGAAGTCGAGGCTACGTTGTCTTGATAGCCATACAACTCGTCGCCAACATTGGCAGAATTAAACCAGAAAATATGCTCATCACTTCTTGTTGTATTGCCGTCAAAAACAGCGGAAGAAGTCGTTGGCGCATTGTTCATGTCAACTTGATTAGTTGACTGAAAAGTAAACGACATTTGGTCGGCAGTTGGACTCCCGAAATACCTTGTCGCAGGGCTAAAACCACCAGCGGAAACAACAAGCCATGAAAAATCTTCGTTAATGCTGATTGCAGACGCTGTATTGTAAAAGTCATCACTGCCAGTACCATCTAAATATGGATTTCCCTGACTGTCTAAAAACGGCTCATTGTTACCATCAAGTGCCTTAAAACGAGCACCGCCAGTACCAGAAGTCAAGTGGTTGTCATTTCCAGATTGGTCGTAAATAATTTGCACTCGTATTTCGCCCACGCCCTCGTTGGCATACGCTTGCAACTCGGCCATGTCAATCGCCATGATGCCTTTTTCATTAAGGGCGAAGCCTATGTCTTTTGGCGTAACACCTCCCCTCTGAACCTGAATACAATACGATGCACCGCTTCTTAGCTGACGCAACGAATATGCCGCAGTAGCTTCGGGGATAAAATTTTGGCTTAGGATTGGCGATTTAAAGTTGGAAACTTCGATGCCGTCCGCGCCATAAACTTCTGTTATCTGCGTCGTCTCACCGCCATTGACGATGGCCGTTCCAAGGCTTTGAAATGAATCGGGGCTGTTGATAGGCATTACGGATTCTGATAAAAATCGTTTGACACATCCAAATAAACGTATCCGGGCGAAGACAGGCTTTTAAAATATCCCATGATGCGAACCCAAGCACCGGACGTGGAGGAAGGGGTGGCACTGAGGTTTCCGCTGTCGTTCAAATAAATGGGGTCACCATAAGTAAAACCTCCCGAAATGTTGGCCCTAACCATACCTTTAAAAATCATTTGACTTCCGTCGGTAGGCGAGTCGGGACACATGGCGTGAAGGTTCGCCCCATCGGTCGTAGCGTCGGCGGCGGCCCACTGGCCCAAAGAAGACCAGTAGTACATCTTACCCGGAGTTAGGGATTGTCCCGAACTGAGGCCCATGATGATTTCTGAACCCGACCAATACGTCCCCAAATCGGTCAAGGACGTATCGACATCAGTACGGGCTGTATCAACAGAAAGGGCAACCGTTACGTTGCCCTGTCCTGAACTTGGAGTGATAACCACATTGTCCTCACCCACAATCTTTTGTATCGTTCCATCGCCTTGTCCAGCGTCGGGCATCTTTGCCTTTCCAACCGACGAAAAGCTGTTAGGTCTGTTTATTGGCATCTGTTAGGTGTTTGCGAATGGTTAAAAAACCTGCCGTAATACCAACCAGCAAAGCGGTGATTTCAAGTATGCGTCTCGTCTTGCTTTTCATCGTCTGTAGCTTTTACGATACGGATTAAAATAAGGACGACAGATAAACATTGAATCAAGATAGTCAAACCATCGTTAAGCTGTCCTGTCGTCATAATATCACATACGCGAGGGAACATGGGTGCAGTTGCAAGGAACGTGCCGCCCAACAAAAAATCCATGTTATCCCTCACCTTTACAGTCACAGTTTTTTGATTTGGTCTGCCAAAACAAGGGCCATGAAAAGCCCAACAAAAATCGCAAGCCCCATCTTGGCGTAGTCAGCATTTTGGAAATACAACTTCATGCCTTCCTGACGAAAGGCTCGCACTTCGTTGGTCAATTCAGGCAGTCCGTCAAACATCGTCCTTTTTAATTAGGCTGAGGCGACCACCGCCCTTCTTGCGATTGGGAATCACAAAATCCAAGATGTATGCACCAAAGGTGACAACCTTGTTGACGATGGAATTGTCACGCTCGGAAGGCGTGAGGCGAACCAAAACTTCCAAAAGTGCAAATACCGCAAGGACAAGCGAACGCAAGTCCATCGCGGAATCAGGGTTTTCAAGAATTTGCGTCAACATCATGCTCCAACGGCTTTACACTGTTGTTCAATCTTACGGAGTTTCATCACGACGTAAATCATAAACGCCAAAGAGATGAGTCCTGCGGGAATGCGAATGTCCATGTTTTAAAAATTTATTTGCTGACTTTGACAGCGATGTAAAGAAGAAGTGCAAACATCACATAGTAACGCGATGGCATCGTTTCAAATTCTTGTACGAGTGTGTGTTCCATGTTTTTTTTTTAAATTCGATTTCCGTAACGACCGATAGCCTCTACGCCAGTGTAGTTTGCACCTACGCGATTAGCGCAACATTTAGGACAAGGAATGCCCATCAGACAATCGTTCAACTGAATAGGTGTCTGGTCAAGCATAGGGTTGCCTTGAGCGTCTTTTGGGTAGCAGTTGCAGTTGCGACGAAAACGACGCGGACGGTCACTTGCCGAGCGATTGCCACCTCCAAGAGGCCCATTTGGGGTGTTGCGACCCCTTCCGTAGAAAATATCGAACATGATTAAATATTTATCGTCTAATTCCTGTTTGAACGGGGGGCATGGCAGTACAATTACATCCAATATTTTCTCCCATTCTACGACACCACCGCATCGCTTCACGCTGATTACTGGCTAACACAAATACTGTTTCGGAGCAACCCGGACAAACACATTGATGCTCAACTTTTTGACCACCCGAACCGCGATTGAGGCGGCTACCTCCAAGAGGCCCATTGGGTCGATTTCGACCACCTCCGTAGAAAATATCGAACATCAGTTCTAATTTATTTTTTAGCGAGCATAAAAGCACCCACCATGAGTGCTACAAAAAGGAGCAGTTGCTTCTGTGAGTGCTTCACAGAGCCTTCTCCGTTACAATTACAAGGTGTGTCCACGATGACTTCAGTATTTACAGGGATGGTTTTAACTCGTGGCGAATCATTTTCGTAATCCATTGGCCCTCCCGTCATTCCGTAGAACGAAGAAAGGGAATAGAGGTTTCCGTAAAAATCATTCTGCGAGGCGGGCTGTGCCCCTGCTGAGGGGCGAGCATCAACACCGTAAAACTCCCAATCGAGCATTCCGTTGTTGACAAGCCCGTTACCGTAAATCGTAGAAGCATCGGGAGTGTCAATCACGCTTGCGTCGAGGTGCATACCTGCAAGGTTGCAACTACCACCTACGCCCGGCAATGGATTGCCCTGATTGTCTGTTTGACAGTTTCCGAGTTGACTCATTTCAAATCATTTAAATCAATAGGCTTGCTTCCATCAAGTCCAGTAAAGGCTTGAAGTGCAAACCATGTTTCGCACCCAAATTTGCCATCCACAGTTACGTCTGCCCCATACTGGGAGTTTAAACGCTCCTGAACGTAGGCCACTTCAGGGCCATAGTCGCCAATCACAACTTCTTTCTCAATGTCATAGCCTTCGCTTGAGCCAAAAGGACGACCGTTGTAAAGCGGTTCAAACTCAGGGCATTCAAGGTCAGGCTCTTGAGGCTTGTTGTTCCTGCGGTTGCGGATAACAAAAAACGCCACCACAACAAACGCGATGACAAGTGTAACGGTAAGCCAATTCATCTTCATCATCCACGCTTACGATACAAGTTCGCATACAAATCTTGCTCGCTGTCTTTGCGATAGATGTTGAAATCGCTTGGAGTCAACTTACCGCTACGAAAAGGACGAGCAGACATGGAACTTACGCCAGCACCCATTTGCAAAGGGTTGCTTCCGGGACGAGTCGGATTAAAAACTGCGCCCTGAACATTGCTGACACCAATCGTGCCGGGACGATAGCCGCCACGACGTGCATTTACGTCCGTGTTGAACGAACGGAAAGGCTGTTGCTTGTAGATATTAGACATCTTTTAAAAATTTACTTTTACGCCATAACCAACCGCTTCTTGCGCTGGGTACTGACTGTCTTGTGCGCCCTCCAAGATGATTGGAATGTCCACAACAAAAAGTCGGTCACGACCTTCCACCTTACCTGAAGGCGTACACTTGTCGCTACCCAACTGAAGCACCGTTACACGCTGTCCATCCATCGCGGAGAACTGGCCGCCTGTAACGGTCAAATCCAAGGTGTCACCAACGGCAATGTGTTTGCCACCGTTGTTTGCACCAAACAAGGAATAACCTTCATGTACGCTTACTTCGTCACCAAGTTCAAACATGGCGTAAAAAGTAGTGGGTGCTGAACCAATGGTCGCAGCCTTGCCCTCAACGCCCTGTACTGAAAAAGGTTCGCCCGGAATGCCGCAGTAGATGGGCTGTCCGTTGCTGTCCGTCCGAAGTGCGGAAGAACCCACATATCGGAAGTGGTACTTGTTGTTAAGACCAACCGCGCTCACATCCATTGTGGGCGTATCGGCCTGATAGCCCTGTGCCGAATCGTTGTTCGTGTAAGGCTTTTCTTTTAAAAAGAGACGGTAGGCCAAATAGCCCAAGCCTCCGTAAATCAAAATATCTTGTGTTTTCATTTTCACGAATTTCCGATGTTTTCTTCGACACCCCGTCGTTGCATTATCACATAAAGAACGAGAAGCAAAAGGACTGCACCGATAGTCAAAGTGTACTTCATTTTCTTCGAGCAAAAATTACGATGACGGTAAGTAGAACCAAAACCGCACCCCCAGCCAAAAGAAACTTTTTTAAATCGCCTGTGTCAGCAGGTGACGTTCCACCTCCTGTTTGCGATGCACCCGGCCCAACTTGTGGTGGCGTGACATCTTCTCCGTTCCACGAGTCAGGGGTTACACCCTGAAAGGCGCGAACGTATCCGTTGTCAATCAAATCCTTGAAACCCTTCAACTTAGCTTTGAGTTCATCTTGCTTGGGGTCAATCCTATTCGCAAAATTATTGTCGCCCCAGAAATCTACACAGCAACGATTTTCTTTGCTCAGCTTGTTGCCCTGCATATCATTCACCCATGCGATGTGAATATCCAAGTCGGCCAAAGCCTGTGAAGCCCACGCGCTAACTTCTAACGCCACCTCCTCTCCCTTGCTGTATTTGCCTTGAACGTCCAAAGAATTCAAGTAGAAAATAAGCGTTGCTTTCTGCGACAAATCCCACTCGTCCCAACTGTTTAAATAGGGTTGGGGGTCTACGTTCCAACAGTTTCCGGGGTTGTATTTCGGTTTGTCGGGATTGCACGTTTTGCAGTCGTGGTCGTAGTCGTTGACAAGCGAAAGGCCACTGAGGTCAGGCATCGTAACCTCACCCTGTGGCGTGTCAATGACGACCCTGTTTGTGTCGCCACTACCCTCAGTCGAGATTTTTGAGAAGTCGTATCCTGACATTTTAAAAAGCGATTGGGATTCCTGATTTCTGCCAAATGGCGCGAGCAAATGTCACCTCGTAACATTCATCAAAGACGCTGGTACACCCTTCAACCCTGTCATCGTGGTAGACGAGGCTTGCAAAAATTCCGTTCTTCAGCTTGTCACCATAGGTTTCAAACAAAGTTTTGCCCCTACGCTGGCCGTATTCTCGGTACACCTCGCGCAACTGCGCTCCGTTGTAGTCAAGAAGTGGGACAAACAACTGTTCTTCGTCAGGGTCTGACTGACCAAAAAAGCCTGTTTCATACAAAGCAAGTTCTTGTGAATCAGCGATTTGCTTTGCGATAGGCTTAAAAGCGTTGGCTTCATCGACGGTCATCGTTGTGCCGTCTGCCGCTTGAGTGTTGTTCAACTGCTCGTTGGTATCCGTATTTAAAACATCACCAATGCCAGTAAACACCTCGCTGAACCCACGCTTTACCATTCGGAAAATCAGGTAGATAACAACTGCGAATACCGCATAGACAAGAATCGTAGGCAAAAGCCCGCGAACCTGTTTGCTTGTAAATTTTTGAATCATCTCTACCCTTTTTTAATTAGTAGGCGAAGTAAGAAGTAGGCCCGGCTGGTGGTGTCAACTTCTTGCCACCCATAGGCAACTTGTTAAATGCGCTTGGCGCACCCACAACAGGCTTGCCTGACGCACCGCTTGTAATGTCACCCACAAGTGGAACACGCGTCATAGGACGCGGACTTGTAGGACGTCTCGGACGCTTCGGTGGTTTTGAGACAGTGCCCGTGTACGTCACAGAAGGGTCGTTGGCAAGTGAGTCGGTGTCATCGTCACCAGAGGCAACGTAACCAGAACCGCCAGAACCAGAACCCGTAGCTACGCCACCGTAACCGCCACCACCAACGCCCCCGCCATCAGCATATTCGCTTTGGCTGTCTACAGTCCCATCGCCAGTGTACTTGCTTTGTGTCTGTCTATTTTTAAAATAGTACAACAGTGCAAGGCCACCAGCAATGAGAAGTAGTTGCTTGGTCTTCTTGTCCATTGAATTAGGCTTCAGCGGGAGAAGACATAGCTGGCTTGTTCATTTTGTACAAGTAGTACACGGCAACGAGGATGCCAGCGAGCATGATGTTTTGCTTAGTCAACATGATTATTTGAATTTACGGATTAAAACAAAAATTACGAGAAGAAGGAGAACGCCACCAAGAACGTAGTAAATGGTGTTGTCTGCTTGAGTAGGTTGTGGCTGAACTGGCTCAACAGGCTGTGGCGTTGTGCCACCAGAGGGCGTAGAACCGCCTCCTACCGCACCAATGATGTCGGTTGCTCCAGACACCAATTCTTGGAAGTTGTCACCAATCCAACCAAAAATACCTCCACCCGATTCTTGACCGGGCGAATCCAAGTTAGGGACAAGGGATTGAACGTACCCACAGGCTTCGTTCAAGTAAAATTGACTTGGGATTCCAGCGGGACTTGAGTCCAGAAAACACACTTCGTTGTTTTCATCATCAGCCTCCATGTATCCACCCAATGCCAAGCAACAGTTTGAAGGAATGCCTTGGTTTGCTGTATCAGACAAAAGTTGCTGTTGTGGAGTAAGAGCCATTTTTTAATCTTTTGTTGAGATGAGTACGATGGCGAACAAAACAACCATCGCACCAACGATTGCAATAAACGCTGAAGTGGGGATGCCAAAGGTCTTACCTGCGGCAATGTTCGCTTCGTTGATTTCCTGTTGAATCTGCGAAATTTCGTAGGCAGATTCGGCTTGTATTCCCGCTGTTTCCGCTTGGTTTTGGCTCACAAAGACGTTTGCGATGGCCGTACCAATCGCAGAAATGCCATTGATGACAGACAAGCCAACCTGACCATTTTGATTGGACTTTGCTTGACCATTAACGCCAAAAGGCGGGATTGTCAACTCCGATTCGTAACCACCTGTGTAGTTTGGATTTTCGTTGACATACGGAACAGTAAGAACCTCTTGTAGCGTTTCTGCATCAGTAATTCTCCGAACGTCATTTTTTAAAACGTCCACCGTTGCATTCTGAGGTGCAACAGAAAGGAGGTTCAAGCCCGAAAGATGTGCCTGAACCTCCTCTGGATTGTTGTCGATGATAAAATCTACTGCAAGGTTCGGGTCACTGTTCAAAGAGGCCAATTCCATTGGCATAGTGTTCCCGTACATGATTGCAAGTAGTTTTAAATCATCCCTTCAAGAAACCTTCAACGAAGAAAGTCAAGGTCACAGTTTCAGAAGCCTGAATGTCGATGTCAAAAGAAGTTTGACCGTCAACAACCACGCGCTCCTGAATGGTCAACAGCTTGCTGTCGAACTGCGTGTTACGACGTGCTTTTTGGATGATGTTCGGGTGGGTAACCTGACGACCGTCGATAGAGCAACGGATGATGTCAAAATTCTTTGCGAACTGTGAGTTGTCGGAAGAAACTTGGTAGTTAAAACCTGACAACACGATAGGGTTGCCGTAGGTAGACGCTTCCAGAGAAGCCTTACCGACAGTGGGGGTGTAAGTGGTGTTCTTACCAGTTCCAGTGACCGAAGAAACGATGCCTGTGGCATCAAACAAGCGGTGTGAAACAGAAACAGACGTAGCGTTCGTGATAGTACAAGTAAACGCGCTTACGCCATCGGGATTTACAACTTTCATTTTCCTGAATTTTTTTAAGGGTTGAATGAACTCCTGTAAAAGTCAGAATTTTAAAGCCAGCCCGACGTGCTTTTAATATATCATTTTACCAACCTATGCTTTCCACAAGAAAGGTCAGGTCAATGTTGTTCTGGTCGAACACCTGCACAATTTGCTGAGTGTCTGGTGTAATTAAAAGTTCACCAGAAAGCACGGCAAGGTCGTCTTGAAACCACCAGTTGCGTCGCAAATAGTTGGGCTGAATCTGCCCCTTACGAAAAATGCTTCCGTCGATGTTTTGACGAAGAAAGTCAAACTTTGCTTCGTTTAACTGAATGCGAGGGTCGCCACCAGTGCCCGTCGCATCGGCAACACGGTAAATGATGCCAGAAATTTTAATGGGATAAAACCAAAGGGTTCGTGCCAACGCCTCTGGGTCTACGCTACTGCCAGACGCGTCACCAGCATTCGCCCTGTCACCTGAGCCGGGGTTAAAATCGTTGGAATCGTAAAGGCTAAAGTCCGTCGTTGCACCACGAGCCGTGGTGTTTAAAAAGATGTTGTAGGCCGTAACCCCAAGGCCGTAGTTTTCATCCGTGTCGAAATTCAAATTGTTGAGAGGCATTGTGCCCGTCTGCAAAACCGCATCCGACCATTTGAAATCATAGCCATCACCCAGTTGGTCTGACAAGTCGTGCTGAACGGCATCTTCTTCGTATTTAACGGTGTCAGGCAAAAACAAGTCGTTGCCCATGTATTTCAGCAAGGACTCGTCACCAGTTTCATGCTGATAGTCGTCGAGCACCTTTTCTACGTCAAACTCTGTTCTGATAGCCATTTTAAAGTGGTATTACCCTGAAGTAGTGGTGGTTAGAGTGACCATTGATTTCAGGAATGTGCTTTTCAGTCAACTCACGAAACTTAGGAATGTTTTGCTTGAGTCGCTGGGGGTTGTCCTTGATTTTAAAAAGTACGAGGTGTGTTGCAAATGTCCAAAAAGTTGGAGGAACTTCATTCAAACTGTGCGCGACAGCGAAAATATCCACGTCTTTTTGTCGTCTGCGGACGAGCAACTGGCGTACACCTTCTTCGATTCGGCTTCGCACATAGTAGCGACAGTCGTCCAGCACCAAGTTTCCGTTTGTGTAGTTGACGAGTTCCACGATGTCCTTGTAGTCGGGAGCAATGATTCGCGCTTTCTTGCCATCTTTTAATTGCGTGATTTCAGTGATGTCAATCGTGGGTATCATCGACCATTCCAAGCCGTCAGGGTCAACCACAAGGGTCTTGCGATTGTCAATCAACTTCTTGGTCAGAGTCGTTTTTCCAGTACCGTTCGTTCCAACGATGATGAAAAACAAAACTTGTCGTACTGTTTTCTCGGCCATTACATTAAATCGTTTACGCGAATGTTTCGTCTAACAGTCGCTCCAAGGTACGAGCCATTGAAGTTTTTTCTTTAAAATTTGCCACCTTCTCCTGTTGAACATGGACGTATTTGTCGTCACTCAGCAAGTCAATAGCGTTTGGCAAAAGATTTAAAAGGGGACTCAGCACACAGAAATCTGACCAGTATTCATTTTGCCTTTGGTCTGCACCCAACTCACACAACGTAAAGAAACCCCTGTGCAGAGATTCGGCCATTCGCAAACTTTCAACCTTACGCTCGTGCCTGTAAAGCATATTGTCTGAATTTCCTGTCACGGTATTCGAGCCTTCTACCTCGTAGTTCAAATTTGCCAACTGCCCAATGGAAATTCCGAAACTGTATTCGCTGATTTTTTCAAAAAGTTCATCACCGTGGTAACCATTTAAAAATCCCACATCGACGTGAGGCACGAGTTGGTTGAGCAAATCACTTCTCCTGTTGCCATTCGTTCCGTAAAAGAAGATGCCCCTCTTACAGTGCGGGTCAAAACATGGATTAAAAAGTTCCTTTTGAAAAGCCCAATCGAACTGAAGAATCTTGTTGGCATCGGGCAGGTACTTCGCATTTAAAACGCTGTAGTCCCAAACATTCATCCCCTTGCTCCACTCTACAAAATGGGAACGGGGAATCAATTTGTCAAACTTATCAACCCAAATCATGTTGTAGGACATCAACCACGAGTCCAAAGGCTCAACCTGAAAGAGTGCGCTGTTGTTTTTATTGAGCACATCTGGGTTTGACACGATATTTTCGTCAATGTATCCCTGCCAGAGGCACAAATTTAATTCGTTAGCCTTAGCAACCTGACCCACTACGACCTCGTAACCCAACTCCATCAGTCCGTAACGTATCATGTCAAACATCGGCACGATACCACCCCAACCAACTTTAATCGACTCCTTCGGCCACAGTAGATTTATCTTCATCAATCGAAATTTTAATGTCCGCCCATTTCTGTTGCGGGCATTCCTGACCTTTTAAAGCCGTCTTCCAAGTTAGCTTACATCCACAACTAACATTTTTAACGGGGCGAGCAAAAGGCCCACACGTCAAACCCACCCCGAACGTATGCTGACTCTGACTGCAAGCCTTGCATACGTTTAATCTTCGTTGCTTGAAGGATTCCGTTGAATTTTCCATTCGATTGTGATTTGCTTGCCGCTAATAGCATCAAACTCGTCAAAGAGTTCATTCAAAATTTTAAAGAATCGCTCACGTCTTTCCTTGGGGACGTGATAAGTGTCCAACCAATAAATGAAGTACGCAAGGACTTGTTTTTTCATGCCTTTATTTAACTGCGAACCCAGCGTGTAGCTGTACCCTCGCTAACATTTAACTCTTTAGCAATCGCAGAGAAGGATTTGCCATCCTTACGCAAAGCCTTGGCTTTGTTGATTTGCTTCTGCCTGTCTTCTTCGCTCAAAGCAACACGAGGTTTTAAATCAGTGCCTCCCACAGGCCGACCACTCTTTTTCTTTGGTTGCATCTTCGCCATCATTTCGGCCATAGCATCTTCTTCTTCTTCAGAAGGCTGTTGGATTTGAGAGGCAAGAGAAGGGCCGACAGTCCATTCTTCTTCGTCATCGTCCTTGCGCTTAGGCTCAGTCACCACGGCTTGGGCAGAAGGAATGGGCCTGTTGACCTTTTTGCTTGGCGAGTTCTTTTTACGACGACGCTCTTGAACAGCCGTAATCATAATTGGGCTGTAGCTGACGACAATCATAAAGGCGAACACAAGTTCAGGTGCAGTTTTGACCTCCCTCGACTCCAAGATTTTTGCAAGTGGGTCGCGCAACTTCTTTTTGCGAGCCTCCTTGATTGAATACTTCTTTTCGTCATCCCAATCCTTTGCGATAGCCATTGCCCCGTAGGTCATCAGCATATCAATCATCTCCACACCTATTTCCGCAAGAAGTTCATTGTCTTCAAACAACGCACTGCTTTCCTCTGAACCCAAATCCTCAAATCCACTAAAACCCCCTTCGTCGTCAGAGTCACGTTTTGGACGACCAGCATTAAGACCTAAAACATCCTCCCTTGTTTCGGTAGCTTGTTCCGTCGTATTCACACTCTCTGTAGGAACACTTAGAATGCTTGTCAAACTCTGTGCAATATCACTGCTGTCAGAGTCGATAAAATCCCGTGTTTCTGTAGTTACGGACGCACTGCTGTCCTGCGGGGTAGTAGAGGTGTTGTTTCCCGCCCCATTTTCCTGATTCGTAGTCAAATCGTTGTCTACGGAGTTATCGTTACCCTTGTTTACTCGTTTTTTCGCCATTGTTTAAGCAATTTATCTCACCAATTATTTAATCGACAAATTCTGGAGCATCCGTTTGGGGCTTGGATTTACCCGAAACAGTCATGTCCTTGTAGTCAGAACCGGGGTAAGGGATGCCCTGAGCATAGGCTTTTTCAGCCAAATCCGTCACCGATTTAAAACATCCATCAAAAGAGACAACACCAGTGTGTCGCAACTGCATTTCTGGGTGGAAGTAAAGTTCAAGACCAACACCCTTCATGCGGCTAAAAAACGAATAGTCCTCACCGTACTGAAAACCTTCGTCGTCAGTCAATGGATTAAAGACGGGATAGCCCTCAATGACTGAATCATTCCACTTCCAATGCACCTTTTCCATGTTTTCTTCAGCCCAGTCCATCAACTTTTTTGCTCCACGACGGCTAATTAAAACACACCCCATCCCAAGACGCTCTGTTTTTGCAAGGCCAGCATAAGGGCCAGATTTAAACAAGTCCGTTCTGCCGCTTCCCACATAAGAGAAGGAAGCCTCCATAGCGCGTTCAGCCTCAACCTGTCCGTCAAGGGACTGCATCAAAGAGGCAACCTCAAGCAAGACCCTGTAATCAACGGTTTTTTTAGGGTAGTTGCCACCAATAACGTCTACATCATAGTCAAGCAACTTTTGGATGTCGAGAGGCTTGAAAGCAATGTCGCTATCAACCCAAAAAATGTACTCAACTTCCGTTCCGTAGTACCATTTGTTCCAAAGCCTGTTTCGACCCTGCGTAATGTCGC
>Ga0255751_10001478_pt1 | contig 22343 bp, 3 predicted proteins | sample 071ome_20_FD_179951 | JGI IMG/M metagenome (GOLD analysis project Ga0255751, IMG submission 179951) | Coastal salt marsh microbial communities from the Groves Creek Marsh, Skidaway Island, Georgia - 071412BT metaG (version 2) | ecosystem: Environmental > Aquatic > Marine > Intertidal zone > Salt... | reverse complement strand
GGGTGAGAGCACCTTATACTTTAGTTGATAGAGAACTTATCAAACGAGACCTATTGAATCATTTCTACACTAAAAAAGGTGAGCGATTAATGAGACCACAATTTGGTAGCATTATATGGGATCTTTTAATGGAACCCGAAGACGAACTTTTAGAAGATGATATCAAAGCAGACATTGAAAGAATTATAGATACAGACCCCAGAGTGGAACTTATTAATATCACATTGTTCACTTTAGACCACACAGTTAGGGCAGAAATAAACCTTAGATACAAGGGAATAAATGATGAAGATGTGCTTTATGTGGAATTTGTGGGTAAAGCATTGGATGAAGAATAATGGCGTATTCAGAAAGACAAAATAACTTATTCGCGGCAGAAGATTGGAAAGTTGCTTACAAGGCTTTTTCAAGCATAGACTTTACATCATACGATTTTGATACATTACGTTTGTCTATGGTAAATTACATAAGACAAAACTTCCCAGAAAATTTTAACGACTATATTGAAAGTTCAGAGTTCATTGCCATAATAGAACTATTGGCTTTCCTAGCACAATCCCTAGCATTTAGAATGGACTTAAACAGTAGGGAAAACTTTTTGGAAACTGCTGAAAGAAGAGATTCAGTATTCAAACTGGCAAGAATGCTTGGTTATAATCCAAGAAGAAATGTTCCTGCAAGTGGCCTCATTAAAGTAGTGGGTTTAAGAACTGACGAACCACTAACAGACAGTCTTAACAGAAATTTATCAAACAAAACTGTTTTCTGGGACGATGTAAATAATCCAGAAAGTTATGAACAATTTATTACAATATTAAACAGTACATTTAGTAATACAAATAGATTTTCTTTCCCGATTAAATCAGGAACAATCAGCAATATTAAAACTGAACTGTACAGAATAACGACCCAACTTAATAATTCACTAGCAATACCATTTAATATAGATGTAAATGGTGTAGATAGAACTTTTGAGATTTGTAATGGTGATTTTTTCGATGGGCAGTTTTTTTACGAAAGACATCCAGACCCATTAAACAATATGGGTATAATATACAGAAATGATGGCAAAGGTTTAAGTAGTGATACCACTGGCTTCTTTATGTTATTCAAACAGGGAACATTATCATTTAGTGATTTGAACTTTACTACACCTATAGCAAGTAGAGTTGCTGATATAGATATTCCAAATATAAATGAAACAGATTTATATCTACAAGAAATAAATCCAACAGGTTCCATTATTAATAAATGGACAAAGATACCAAACACAGTTGGTCAAACACTAAATTACAACAGTCAAGCATTGGGTACAAGAAATTTATATGCTGTGGAAAATTTAAACAATGATGGTGTTAGATTAAAATTTCCTGATGGTAATTTCGGTAATGTACCAGTGGGTTCTTTTAGAGTATGGCATAGAACAAGTTCAGGTGACAGATATTCTATTCAGCCAGATGATGCTAGAAATATTCCAGTTGTAATTCCTTATGAAAACAGGAATGGACAAAAATATAATTTAACAGTTATATTAAGTTTGCAGACATCAGTAAACAACAGTTTACCAACAGAATCTCTAGCAAGTATTAAGTCCAGAGCACCACAAACATACTATACACAGAATCGTATGGTCAATGCTCAAGATTACAACGTGTTTCCGTTCAGCAGAAGTTCCAATATTAAAAAATTAAGAGCAGTAAACAAAACACATGCTGGGCACAGCAGATATATTGATATTAATGATCCAACAGGAACATTCCAAAATATAGATTTATTTGCTGATGATGGCTATCTCTACAAACAAGATAAAACTACAACCCAAACAATTTCTGTTAGTGTTAATAACACAGCAAATAATATTGTTAAAAATGTTATTCCAACAATGCTAAAAGATCAAAACCTAAACAATTTTGTTTATGATGGTGCTAGACAGAAATGGATAGCATACAAGAGTGTTTCTTTTAATCTAGAAAGTTTAGATATCAAATGGAAACCGTTACCTGTAGCACCAGAAGGTTCAACAGGATATATGACAGAGACCACAAGTGTTTCAGCCGCAGGTAGTGAACAAATTTTAACAAATGTATATGAAACGTTCAAACAAATACAGGAAAATAATTTTATAAAATTTGTTAATCCCACTGATCCAGCAGATTACAAATGGGTAAGAATTACTAAAGAATCTAATGCTGGTTTGTTATCAAGTGGTTTAAGTACAAGCATAGGCCCATGGACACTAAGTGATGATGTACCATTAAATTGGTTAGCATATGAAGTCATAATGACACTTAGAAAAGAATTTGATACTGGTGAAATTTCTGCTATACAACAAAAAATAGAAGACAAGAAAACATTCGGCCTTGGTTATACTTTATCAAACAGATCAACCACATTATTAGCAGATAGATGGTATACTATAGATAATGAAAATTTAGATAAAACAAGTCCTTTCTCAGTGGATAATGCTGGTAGTACATCAGGCTCCCCTATAGATGCCAGTTGGTTAATGTTATTTAGATATGTTCCAATAGATGATTCCACATACAAATATGAAGTTACATTTAGAGGCGAACAATATGTGTTACAAAGTGCAAGTGATATAAAATTTTATAATATTAAAAATATCAAAGTACTTGATTCAGATAATAAAGCAAACACAGATAAAATTACTATAACAACATTTAATGATAAGCCAGGCAGTAGTGAAGTTTTCAGATGGTATGACAGTGATAATGATGGTATAGGTGATGTTTGGTACAGTGAAGAAACTGCGGCAACAACTGACCCTTCAGGCTTCCAAATAAATTTACCTTTAAGAACTAGAAATCAAAAATGGTATGATGTAGAATTTAACTGGATTAGTAATTTTGGAATTCTAAAATCAGAAGGTAGATCAAATGTTTCTGCTATAGTGGGTGAAAATGAATTTGTACATGATGCAGTTGTGTCTGTTAACACATATTTTGATAACGGCGATGCGGCCGCTCTTACCCCAAATGTAACTGTAGCAAATAATTTGGGTAGAATTACCAGAATACCAAGTAACATCAGTCTAAACTTTACAAATGCAACTTTTGGATTTAATATTTTAGATGGTTCAGGTAATGTACATTACAAACAACTTAATACAGGAACGGGTGTTGTAGAATTTTATCAGGCAAATGTAGGCGGTACAACAAAAAGTTTTGGTGTGGACGGTGCAACTTACAATGCTAGTGCTAATGGCTATTTAATTTTAGATGCCGCAAATACAGTTGCAGAAACAGGAACAATTACTCGTAGAGATTTAGATAACAATGATTATTTACTTACGACTGATTCTACTGCTGTAACCAGCACAGACAAAATACGTCTAGATTATGTAAACTACAAAGAACGTTTAGATAGAAATATAGACTGGCATATCGTAGATACATTTATGGAAGATGATGGTTATACTGATTCCAGCAGAGTTATTGTTGCACCTTATGATACAGACAACGATTTAGTACCTGATAGACCATTACAATTTTATGAATTTGTTGATACTGATGATTTAGTTTATTTTGAAAAATATTTAGACTTTGATGGTTATACTTATGAAAAACCATCCTCAGGACAAATTTTGGATTACAGAAAAGAATCAAGTGTTGATTTAAATATTGGTTCTGAAACAATTAGTCCTACATCTTACAGTGCACCTGTAAGTATTACAAATTTATCCTGGATATCAGTAGCCAACAAATCAATAATGGACAATGATTTAGAAAATAATGACGGGAAATTAAGTGGTGTTAAAGTTTATGCTGAGGCAGAAAACAAAGTATATTTAATGACACCAAACAGTACAAATACAAGTCAAATACGTGGTGTTGAAACAACCGATTATCTAGTTAAAAACGGTAGAGGTGAAACACAAAATACTTTACTGCCTGTTAAAAATGCAATGATATTCAAGTGGCAACATGTAGCAGATAAAGATGTAAGAATTGATCCAAGCATTAGTAATGTAGTAGAATTTTTAGTTCTTACACAAACATATTATGATCAAGTACAAAAATATATAAATGTTCCAGGTACAGAATATCCTCTTCCTCCAACAGGCTCAGAATTAGCAACAGAGTTTTTAGAATTAAATGAATTTAAATCTGCTAGTGATACGTTAGCATACAGAAGCGGTAAATTTAAATTACTATTTGGTTCTGATGCTAAACCTGAATTGAGAGCAAAATTTAGAGTTGTTAAACTTAATGAAAAATTTAGTGACAACGAATTGAAATCAGAGATTATAAAAGCATTTAATAGATATTTTGATGCAAATAATTGGGACTTTGGTGAAACTTTCTACTTTACAGAATTAAGTTCCTTCATACATAGACAATTAGGAAACAGTGTGGGTAGTATTGTTATATTACCTAAAAATTCCACAGGTAAATTTGGTGATTTATTCTCAGTAAAAGCAGAATCAGATGAGTTATTCTTAAGCACTGCTAAAATTACTGACATAGAAGTGATTAGTAAAATTACAGAACAAACTTTGAAAAGTTAAAATAAATGGCAGATAAACTATACAAAAAATTACCCGGAGTACTGCAAACAGGAGCAATTAAAAACTTCTTTGAAAGTACTGTTGAACAACTGTTTAGCCAAGCAAATGTTGAGGTAATTAATGGTTATATAGGAAAACAACCTTCCCAGGACTTTGATGTAAAAGGAGTTTATCTCAGAGAAGAAACAGCAACAAGGCATCACTATGGTTTATCACCTGCTGTTAATACACTTAATGCAAACACTAATACAAGTGAAAATATAATATTTTATGATGAATTTTTAGATACACTTAAAGTAAGTGGAGCATCTACTAAAGACCACAACAGGCTTTTTAACACAAATTTTTCAAGTTTTTTACCACCAATTGATATAGATAAATTTATAAATTATCAGGAATATTATTGGAGTTTTGATGGCTTACCAGCAACTATTGTAAGTGGTACACTGGAAAATCCTATAGATATAGACAGAGATATTTTAGGAAAGAAATCTTATACAGCACCAAACGGTGTAACACTTAAGAGTGGAATGAGAGTTATTTTTGAGGGTGCTTATGTTATACCTGATACAAAAATCTCAAGCGAATATTTTGTTGAAGGTGTAGGTGAATCTATACGGTTAGTTGATGTAAACCAAAATATAGAAACTCCTTTCAGTACAGCAACTCTTACTGCTTGGGATAGCACAGCATTTACAAGTAATGATTCAAATGTGTCTTATACAGCAGGAAATATTTTAAGTGTTAGTGTATTAAATGGTGGTAATGGATATACAAACCCCACAATTACATTTACTGGTGCTAATACTACACCAGCAACTGCATCTGCTAATGCGGATGGGAACGGTACAATTACAGATGTCACAGTGGTCACAAATGGATTAAACTATAGTTCACCTATAGGTATAAACATCTCAAGTGATACTGTTACTGCCAATGTGGATACAGCAAACACATTTGTAACATTTTTAAACACCAACATTACATCACAAGCACCATATTCTAAAATTGCTTTAGATGACATAACCGGCATAACTGTAGGTCACGAGTTTACACTTAATAACGAAATAAGAAATGTTACAAGTATAAATTCAGATAGTATTGTTTCCATAGAGAATATCACAAATCAATTTGACGCAAATAGAACACCAGGAAGTTATAGTGTATCAGGTTCGGGTGGTTCTGGTACTGACGCGGTATTTAAAATTGATGTTATAGGTCCAGAATCAGAAGGCATAGTGGAAGTTGGAAATATCACACTTAGTAATGCAACTTTATCAGGAACATATCCAGTAGACTTTACATCAGCAAACAGTTATATTGTTGGAAATATTTCAACATCAGGAGGCGGAGCAAACGCATATCTAAGTGTAACTTTAGATGGCTCAGGCGGAGCAAACGTTTATATTTCAGATGGTGGTGACGGATTTTTAGAAGGTGACACAATCACTATAAATGATAATATTTTAGGTGGTGACGGAACCGGTAATTTACAAATAGAAGTTTTAGATGTTGTTACAGTAGGTGATACTTTTATATCACTTGTAAATGGTGGCATAAATTACGCAGTTGGTGACACAATTACAGTCAGCGACAGTGATCTTGGAAATGGCGGTGCAAATGATTTAACATTTGATATTGCTAGAGTCGGAGGCGTAATAGGTTTATCAGAATTTATAACATTAGATTCCAGCAGTAATACACTTTGTGATTTTTATGGTGTGGGTTTTGAAGCAAGTATCAGAACCAGTATGTACACCCTAACAGCAAATACTGAGGGCACATTTATAACAGGGTTAAGCTCAATGGCATTGAGTGGAGTAGATCCTGTAACTGGTGATTTTTATCTTAGTGGTGCACCTGATGCCGGAGAAAATTATGGTTGGGACGTTGATACAGACAGCAGTCAACCAGGTGGTGACCCTGAAGGAGATATTCCTTGGGGAGGTAGAACAACACAGGATAATCCAGATTATAATGTTTTATCAAGAGGTTCAGTAAACAGAAATGTTTGGAGTAGGGTAAACTTCTGGCATCACAAAGATAACTTTAAAGATGCAGGAATAGATTTACCTTCAGCAGAATACAGAGCAAAAAGACCTATTTTAGAATTTGATCACAGATTAGAAATGTTTAATATGGGTAACAGTTTTGCGGGTACTGTGAATATTGTAAGTAGAGAATACAATAAAGATGAAGTAGACGGTAGTTCAACCACTTTATTAATAGATGCCACACCAGCAAGTATAGGTTCTACAATTATATTCCCTAATGATGCAACTCATTCTAAATATATTTACAAAGTAAGTCATGTAAGTGGTAATATAAGTTTATCTAAATTTGGTGACCCATCAACAAATCCTGCTGACACAGAAGAAGGCGAAGTAGGTTTTGTGCCTTTTGAATTTTCTGAAGGAAAACAAATCAACATTAAGTCAGGTGCTTTTGGAAGAGGTAAGGAATATTTTTGGAAAGATGGAAAATTAGTTTTAACACAAGTAAAAGAAAAAATTAATCAGGCACCATTATTTAATATATACAATGATCAAGGTAATTTTGTAGGTGATATTAATCTTTATAAAAGTAATAATTTTGATGGAAACAAAATTTTTAATTACAAAGTAGGCACTGGAACAAATGATGCGATTTTACAATTTCCTGTATCATATAAAGCATTTACTACAGCAAGTGAAATAGAATTTGAAAACTATCTAGAAACAGATAGAACAAGTTACATACCTTTTGGTTCCACATCACAAACAGAAATTTTAGGATACTACTATTATAAACTTTCTGATACTAAAGACATATATCATAATTTATGGAAATCATCAGAAGCAAAATCAGAACAAAACATAAAAACGTTCTATTATATTAATACGTTTGATTTAGAGGTAGCATCTACAAGATATTACATAGGTTGTGAGCCAAGAATTGATTCATCAAAATCAAGTGGATACAATATTGAAATTCTAGTTAACAACACAGTTGTAACCAATTATTCATATATAGGTTCAGGGCTAATAGAATTTACAGAATTTAATTTTAGTGCTGGTGATATTATAGAGATAACAGCATATTCAGATACAGGATTAATAAGTGAAAGATCAATAAGCAAATACTCTCTACCAATTAACTGGTCAAATAATACAGAAAATGTAGACATATTAAACATTTCAGAACCAGAATACTTGTCACACTTTGGAAACTTTTTACAAAACCAAGATGGTTTTACAGGCGATAAATTTAACTCAAACAATTTTAAAGATACTGCAAAAAATTCTAAATTTGCATTGGATATTGTTAAAACTGATGAAGATTTAAGACTAGGCGCATTTTTACTCGACGACCAGCCACATAATCTTTTAGAAGCAATACGTTTTTCAGAAAGAGAATATGTAAGATATAAAAATAGATTAAGATCTGAAACAACAAAATATTTTAATTCTTTTGATACTTCTCTGTTTACAAAGGAATACATATTAGATAAAATTTTAAGAAATGTTTTATCTTTAAATATTGGTAATGATTCATTCCAGCAAACATACATTGTGCCTTTTGGTGATAATTTTATAGAAGAAAATAAAATTATCAATATTATTTCTGAAAGAAGTCATACAATGTCTGCTTATGAAGATTTAGACAAAATAGAAAATGCTTTGTTAGTGTATCATATTAAAGGGAACACACAAACATTATTAGAAGTCGAAAAAGATTATGTATTTGACTCCTACAACCCTATCACAGTAAGAATACTAGATGATTTTGATCTTGATCTTGGCGACACAATAAAATTTATTTTATACAATAAAGAAAGAGACAGTGCCCAGTGTCCTCCAACACCAAGTACAATGGGTATATATCCTCTTACAGTACCAGTTATAGAAACAGATTATAGTTTCAAAGAACCTACACAGGTATTAGTGGGACACGATGGCTCTAGAAGTGCTTTATTTGGTGATGACAGAGATGATATCATTTTAGAATTTGAAAAACGCATATACAACAGTGCTAAAAAAGAATTTCGTGAAGCAAATAGTTTACCTGAATTAAATGTATTTAATGTGAGAGCGGGTGCATTTAGAAATACAAATTTTGCAAACAATGAATGGTTTGATTTGATGAGATCAAACTTTGCTAATTGGACAATAGATAACAATGTTGATCCAGTAATAAATGAAACATATAATTTATCAGATGAATGGTCATGGAACTACAGAGGCACTAAAGACATACCTGGTTACTGGAAAGGTTGGTACATATATTATTATGATACTGTTAGACCTCATACTCATCCTTGGGAAATGCTTGGCTTTACAGAAAAACCATTATGGTGGAACGATGAGTACGGAACAGATTATACTCCCACAAACTCAGCATTGTGGAATGATTTAGAATTAGGTATTATTAGAAGAGGACCCAGAGCAAATTTTGTAGATGGTTCTTATTTGGATTTACCAAATAATCCATGTGCTAGAATAGGATTACACGAAGTTTTACCAGTAGATAGCAGTGGAAATCTAATATCACCTTATGATATTGTATCAACAGGTAGCACTACAAAATCCAAAGAATGGACAAATGCTTTTGTATCAGATACCTTCCCTGCAAATACTTTTGTAAATGCAAACAGTGAATTATACGATGGTGTATCTATTAGCAGTGATAGTTCTAATATATACATTAAAAGTAATGCTTTAGTAAATCATTCTACAAACGTAGTAATTTCAAATGTTGGTCACAGTGAAATTGAACCACAACAAATCACATTTAATTTTGCTAATTTATCACTTAGTGCATTAAGCATAATATCAGCAAATGCTACTACTATGCCAAGTAAGGCGATAGCAATATTAGTAAATGGATTGCCTTTATTTAATCCACAAGAAGAAAATAGTTGGAACAATGGCAATGTTTGGCATTACAACGCAGTTGAAGTGGCACATAGTGATTTAGATTATGGTCATACAACAGCAAACGGATTAATGCATTACCATACTATAAAACCACAAATTATAGGTTTATCAGAATGGAGTACAACAGAGCATTCACCTATAGTGGGTTGGGCATTTGACGGACTACCAATTTATGGCCCTTATGGATATGCTGAATACAATAGTAGTGGTACCATTGTTAATAATTCTATTACTCCAATAAAAAGTTGTTTTAGTTTAAGAACTGGAGAACGAAAAAGTTCACCAAAAGGAGATCATACAGGATATTTTGTTGAGGATTACAAATATGACTCCTCTCTAGAAGGTATATCAGGATATACAGGTAGTACTAAATCAGGAGCAATAGGGAAATATAATTTAAGATACGGTGTAACACCAGAAAGTCCATCAACACCTATACATTTTTACGTGGCAACTATAGATGATAATGGAAAACCTATGTTCCCTTATGCTGTAGGCGGTGGAACAAAGACTCATACATCAAGTGGTGTAGTTTATGCAAATAAATATTTTTATACAGGACAGGATTTATCAAATAATACATTGGCTTCTGGCTATGTAAATTCTTCAGCAACAGCAAAAGTAAAAGTTTAAGTGTAATAGATCAGGCATACACAGACGATATAGATAATGTATGGAGATTTGGTGACGGTAGTCCAGTTGAAAATGCTTGGAGATATTCAGAATCCTATCCATTTGCTGTAGCAGAAGCATTATTATTAGCAAAACCAGGTAAATTTGCAACAGTATTTGGTGATCCAACAAGAATAACTAAAGCACCAATAGATAAAAAGAAAATTATAGACAAAACTTCCAGAAGATCATGGAATTTTAAAAACTCTACAAATTTTGTTATACATGGAACATATGATGTTAATGGAAACTTTAACACTAACATAGGATATTCACAATTTATAAAATCCTATTTAAGTTTCCAAGGATTAAACATTCAAACCGACTTTGCAGATAAGCTCAAGACATTAAACAGCAAACTTTCTCACAGAATGTCGGGTTTTATTGACAAGGACACTGCAACTATTCGTACAGACCAGTTTAGTACTACTGGTAGTTCTAAAAGTTTGGTCATCCCGTCTGAAAATATAGATGTAACTGTACACAAATCACCATATAAAACAAGAAATTCATATTCAGGTGTCATTATTGAAAAAACTACCGGCGGATATAAAGTTAAAGGGTATGATAAAAACTTTGCTTACTTTACTGTACTTGAAAGTAATAAAAATGGTGATAGACAAAGCATAGAAAGAGGCGGTGACCCTGCACCATTTACAAATTGGGCATCTAATAAAACATTTGAGTTGAACACCATAGTAAAATATCAAAATTCTTACTACCAAGCAAAAAACAGAGTTTTTGCCAGCTCAACATTTGATAAAACACAGTGGACAAGACTTCCATCACTGCCACAAGTAGGTGCGGCTAAAGGAATTTTTTATAAAGAGACCACAGGCATAGAAAAACGTGTAGATTATGAAACAGAATACTCAAATGTTGTAGATTTATTTGATTTCCTAGTTAGTTTAGGAAGATATCAGAAAACTTTAGGCTTCAGTTTCGGATTATATGATCCAGACATAAATGATGTCAGAGATTGGTCATATGCCGCTGAACAATTCCTATTCTGGACTACAGGTAAGTGGGAAATTGGTAACACATTGGAATTATCTCCAATGGCAACCAAAATTACATTTGAAAAGGCAAAAGAATTTGTATCAGAAATAAAAAGAACAGATAAAAATCAATTTACACTATTAGATCAAGACGGTGTGTCTATTTCTCCCAAAGATTGTGAAATAATTAGAGAAAATAATAGAGTTGAAATTGTGCCTCCTGAAGGAAGACAAATTTATAGTGCAATTTTATTCACAGAACAAATTGAACATGTTCTCATATTTGATAATATAACAGAATTTAACGATACTATATATAATTCATTACTGAATCAAAGGCAGGATAGAATATCTGTTAAGGCAAAAAGGACATTAGGCTGGGAAGGTAGATTAAGCAGTGAAGGTTACATTATAGATGAAGATGAATTACAACCTAACCTGGATAATTTTACCAGCACTATGTCTAACTACCATACACTGGGTTTCATACCTGTAGATAAAGATTTATATACTATATCTAGAGGATTATTTGGATTTGAAAAACGTGATTACCTGACAGATTTAGGTATATTAGATGATTCGCAATTTGAATTCTATAAAGGCATGTTATCTAATAAAGGTACCGCCGCAAGTATAAGTCGCATAGGAAACAGTAATGCTATTATACAAGGTAATATTTCCGTATTTGATGAATGGGCACTTAGAGTAGGTGAATTTGGTGATGTAGATAACGAACAAAGTCTAGAACTTAAAATAGACAAACATGAAATAGTTCAAGATCCACAATTATTTAAATTGGAGTTTCCAGAAGATGTTACTGGTGTAGTAAAATCAGTTGTTGTAACTGAAAACAATCACAAATACTTTTCTGTCCCAACAATAGAAATATCAGCACCAACTAAAGACCCTAAAAAACAGGCAACTGCTAAAGTAAATTTAAAAGATGGACTTATAAATTCTGTAACTGTTACAGAACAGGGTAGTGGTTATGAATCTCAAAATGCAGTAGCAAAAGTCTTAGCAGGTAACGTAAATGTTTCAGATACTTCTACTACATTTAATGTTGTAATCGCACAAAGTTCTGCATTGCTTAGTAATGCTAATGTAGTGGGTATAGCAGATATTTCAATAGCAGACCATTTTGCAAGTAATGTATTAGCACAAACAATAGATTTAAGTTCAGCAACCACAGTTGCTGATGTAGTAACAGCAATTAATTCTAACAGTGTAACAAATGCTAATATTGTAGCAAGTTCTGTGGAATCTTTTGATGCAAATAGCAATACAAACTTTTATGTACTACAAATTACAGGAAACGACTTTACTTTAGGGGGTTCAGGGTTAGCCAACCTCAATATTTCTGCTGATAGATATCAACCTAAACAAAGATATGCTATAGATATTGCTGGAAATACTTCAGCAGGAACAGGAGCAACAGTAAAATCAGATATTTCTGTATATGTAGATGGCAGTATTATATCAAATACAAATTTTGATTACGATGCAGGTGATAGATGGAAATTTATAACATCATCCATTGTAACATCTGGTTCATTTAGTCAACATTTAATATCAAACGGTTTGGAAAATTCCAGTAATGTGTTTGCTACAGAAAACACAGTTCAGGTAAATGGTAATTACCCTTACATAGACGTTTATTATAATAATACTAAATTAAAAAATACATCTTCAGCAACTCAATACACAGTTGCTAACACAACAGCAATCACATTCCCTGATGTTACAAAATTACCAGGTGGAAAACTTGATACTAATGCAAATGTTTATGTTGTGGAACGTGCAACTATAGATTTTGTTGATGCATATCAGGGAGATATACCAGGAAAAACTTTACAAATAAAAGTACAAACAAATGATGGTATTGCTATTACATATGATGAGAAAAAATTACGCACAATTACACCTGATATACAAAACGATGAAATCATCACTATAGATATTGATGATAACACAAGGTTCTTGAAGAAACCTACAGGTGCTAGAAATAATAAACTGTGGCCAACAACAAACAAAGTTGATTACACCGGTTTAACAGATCCGGACTACAGAACATTACCTAATGCTGGTTATGTGTTGAGACCCACAGTGGATTATCAAGCATATGGTGTAATGGATTTACAGGATTTATTTGCAATTGATCGCATATACAAACCAAGTAAAAATAATTTAATACATATTGCATCTAGTGAAAACAAAGATTGGAATGTTTACAAATTAAGAGAACCAGCAAATAGTTTAATAACTTTTGTTGAGCAGGAAAGTATTGATGACACTGCATATCTATACAGTACAGTTAATTTATTTAATTATATAGATTCAAATCAATTACAACAGAACGACTTATCCAGATATTTGGATTACACATTGGTTATTAAAAAGGCAAACATATCAGACAATGTTGTGATATGGACTAACCAAGAAATTGTTGACAAAAAAGCCGCAACTGTCAAAAACTTTGGTGCTGTATCAATGCTACAAGCAAATGTGGCAAACGTTACACCAGTTGATACTTATGAAATCACAAATATTCAACCATATTTTTCTCAAAATGCAGATGCCACTATAACTAGGGCAGATGCAAATGCAGTTGTAACTGTAAAATATGATAAGGGTTCACCTAAAAACGGTGATCAAATTACAATATTAGATTATGATGTTGATGTTCAAACATATGGTGCAAGTGCTATAGGACATTTAGACACAGGAAATTATTTACCTGACCATGACAGTTATATACAAGTTACAACAACTCCTGCAAATGTAGCCAACATAGTTGCAAACTTTACTCCAGTAAGACTAAATTTTACAGGTGGTAATATAGTTACTGCAAACGTAGCCAATATAACACCTAGTTCAGTGACAGATGTCGTATATTTTGCAAGTAATGTGGATTATGCAAATGGCACATTCCAAATATATAGCGATAGCACAGACTTCCAAGATTATTTTGGTAATGTTGCTAATGCAACTATTTCTGCAGTCACTACTGCTTTAACAAACATAAGTTTTGAAATAGATGTTAGAAGTAATATACATAATAAAACATACAGCATTTCTAATGTTAACAGAACAACAAATACATTTACAGTTCTTGATAATAATGTAACAGCAAACGTAAGTACAGCAGTTATAGAATACCAAAACAGATGTGAACTTACCGTATTACCTATTATTGGTAATACAACCACTTACACTCATGACTTAGTAGCAGGTGATGTAATTAAAGTATTCTCAAATAATATTCGTGGTTACTATAACATTCAGAGTGCAACAGACGAAACTATTGTTATAAATGCACCTTACCATGCAAATATTTCAACAACAGGTAAGTTAGTGACCAGAGGTGTAGACATACAAACATCAGAACCTCATAATTTAGATAAAAAGTATGCCGGCAAACGTGTAATGATACACAATGCTGAAAACAAATATTATAACCAACTATACAGAGTAAACAACGTAAGGAATAATACCACAATAAGAAACGCAGAAATATTTGCTTACGAACCAGGCACAACTTCTTTTGCAAATGCTATATTAACTACACTGGATCACGATGTTGTAAAACTTAATAACACCAGTATAAAAATTGATAATACAACCAGTGTGGCGGCAGTTGCAGATAGTATCAATAGAACACAGGCAATTAAACGTGGATTTACCAGAAGTGATACTTATGGTATAAGTCTTCCAATGATGACAACTGGTATCAGTGATTTAGGTTGGAATTTTAATGATTTTGCTGGGCGAATACCATATGTAACACAATTTACAAATAAAACTATTAAAAATTTAACAATAACTGGTGGTTTACCAGTAGGTAAAATGGGAGAGCCAGGCTACACTAAAGATAATGTAAAACTGGTAAGACAAGACGGTAGCGGAAATACACCTATAGGCTTTGTAGAACCAGGGGCATCAAATTTACCATACAACGAGCAAACAGAACAACCAATTAACACAGCCACAGATCCTTATGTAAATGTCACAAACACTGGTGAACCTACACAAACTGTTACAGAAGTTCCAACTGTCACTGTTAACAGTGATGGTGCAAGTAATCTAAAAGGCACAGATAAGAATCCTAAACTAGGTAATAGACAAAGTGTGGTGTTAACTGGATCTGTAATGGACCAAGCACCAAAACGTAAGTGTGGACCTGAATGTTCAACAACAAGATTCAGAGGAACAAGAAGAAAAGATGTAAAAAACCCAACTATTTGTTATGATGGCAGAAACCTAACAAACTTTACAGTTTCAGGTACTGGTCATGGTGCCAGAAGATGGGAATCAGAATACAGTGGCTATTATACACCGCAATCTAAATCAGGCGGTGGTCATGGTAATATAGGATTGAAAAAGTTAGGCATAATGGGTGCTAAAACTTGGAGTGATAATGGCTCTACACAAACATTCTCAATGACATTTAAGACAAAAGATGAAGGACCACTTTATGTACATTGTTATCAAATGGGTAGAGCAGATGGTTCAGATGGCAGAGGAAGAGACACTACAACAATTTCTATAAGTGGTACTGGAGTGACAGCAACACCTACAAGTTTAAGAGCTATTCATATTGGTAAGGATGGCCCAGCATCTCAACCGGCAGTATCTGATTCAGTTATAAGATTAGATTTTGAAGCCGGTGCAACAATTACAATTAATGGAACATGTTTAGGTGCCACTAACCATTGGCATGGGTTAGAAATGCATGTGTCAGCACAGGAAGATGTATTTGATAAATGTGGTTTACCTAAAACAGATAATTCAGACGATGAAGAAGGCACAGCAAATCCTCCTAGATCAGGTGAAAGAACAGCATACGCATACAAAGAAAAAGAGAAAAATCAATTATTTGATGAAGAGTTTTTCTTTGAAACTACTCATGGTGGTTTAGGTACTTTATTATTTGATAATTATGGTGGTGCAGACGGTATACAGATTTGGCAGGGTAAACAGAAACAAGGCCTTATGAGAATGCTTACCGAATCAACTGCCGGCAATTTAAGACGATTAACAGAAGAAGAACGAAACGTTCTTAAGAATCAGAAAGAATGGGAAACACGAGGACAATATGTATCTAAAAATATTGGGGTAAGACCATTCCAAGCAGGCCATAAACCACAAAGTGATCAGTCAAATGAAAATATAGGTGTGAAATATGCTGGTGCATTAGACTTTGATATAGATGGTGAAGAAGGAAAAGTAATTAGAATATTAATTAAAAAAGCAAGTAACATTTTTAGCCATGTACTACTACTTCCAACAACAGACCCAACTATAGAAAATCCAGGTGTAGATCCTAACCCTGTTATTCCTTGTGGTGAAATTTCATCTATACCACCTGATGCTAATTCAAATGTAACAGCATCAAGTTTAGGTTCAGACACAGCAATATTTACACCATCAGGTGAACCGGTGACTAAAGCTCAATCTGGAGGTAACAGAAATACTACAGGCGGAAAGAGTATTAATACAAAATTAAATGGAGGTAACTTTGCTGGATTTGGTAGACCGTATATGACAGGATTTAGTTTTATACCTAGCATATTTAGAAAGTCAGTAAAATTAACATACTCTCCTAATTATGGTGTACCTATTTCATTAACTAGTGGTAGATATGTAAACAACAATATACAAAAAATTAGTGGTGGCTTTGTTGTACCATTGGCTAAACGATTAACAAATAATATTCCATTAGATAGTGCTCCGTTAAGATCATTGGATTCCAGAGAGTTACCGTTCTATAATATTTTAGATGCCAATCAGAGTGCTTTTGAAAAAGGTGGAATATTTTATAACTTTGATCCTAAACGAATTAACAGTGATATCAAATTATCAGACGGAACATTTATCAGAGTAACTCCAGACGGAGAACTTATAGGACTTAATTTAGGTGACACATTTAATTACGACAATCCATATGATGGAGGTAATCCGTTTGGCCCAGGCGTTGGTGATGAACCAGTAACTACACAACCTGCTGAAGGAGTAGCAGAAGGTCCAGTAGATACCACAGCAAACTTTAACCAAAATGTTGTTCTTATGTTAACACCATTGGATGACAATAACAATGAGGCAGGACCCACAGTACCTGTCCCAGTATTTAGACCTACACCTGGACACACAATAAATCTAAACGGTGTAAACTTAAATCCAGAAGATGATTTCTTTATAAACGGAACAAGAATTGCTCCTAAAGGCTCAAGTCAAGAAGCAATTATTAAAGCAATAAATTGTACTAATGTTGTAGGTTTTGAAGCAAAACCAATTGGTAAAGACAAAGTTAGAATCAGTAGTTGTACTAATGCTCCATTGGCAGTTAAAGAAGGTTGTTCAGGTGGTGCGTACAAAGAAGTACTTGACTTCCATATTGTGAGATCGTTTACAGATTCAGAAGTTAGTAATACATCTGTATTGGCTTCTCCAACTAGTTTAGCAAATGCAAGTCCTCAAACAAATTATGAATTCCTTGACGTTGATGGTGGTGTTATAGGAAATATTGATGTAACATCAGGATTAACTGGTCAAGGTTATGTGCTATCCAGTAAATCAGTTACAACAGGTGGTAACGGGTATACTGTTGGAGACAGACTTAGATTGATAGGTGGTACACCTATAAGTGATCCTTTTGCAGGTATAAAAGAAATTTGTGTATCATATGCTGGTGCAGGTTATAGTGCTCCAGAAAATATTGTTGTAAATATAGGCGATGGTACCACACCAGGAAGAGATGCCACTGTAAAAACAGTTATATTTGACAAAAACAATGGTATAAAGAAAGTTATACTAGATAATCCTGGTAACGAATATGATGCAAATAGACCTCCAGTAGTTACTATAGTAGATACCGGTGACCAAGTTGCACCTCAGGTATGGAGTGCAAATACTTCATACACTAGAAATGATTTGATACAACATAATATTAAAGGTGTTGCAAGTGTAACAAATATCAGTGCCGCAGATCCAGATAGAACTGCAGGCACTTATGATATTGACTTATATGATTATTCAGAGTTAGGTGGCAGGAAAGCAGAGTTTAGAATTGTTATAGATGATACCGGTGCCGCAACTGTGGAAATATTAGCACCAGGCGTTAATTTCCCTCAGGTCCCAGCAGGAACATTTACAATACCTGCAGGTGAAGTAGGTGGTGGTAGTTCTGATTTAACATTTGATTTAGATACTGTTGTAACAGTGGATACAAAATATTATCAGGTACATACAGACTTTACATCAGGTGCTAAATTTGATAGAAGATATTTAAGACCAAGAAACAAATTCTTATCTCCAGTATCCGCTAAATTGGAAGCCATAGTTGCTGAAAACGGTAGAATACCACGTGTTGCTAAATTTGAAGTTACAAGTACTGACTATTTGGGTGGTATAACATCTCTTAAAATTTTAGACAGGGGTATATACAAAATCTTCCCAAGTGACTTAACAAACGGTTTACCAATAGAATATGATCACATAAACTTAGGTGATGAATCCGGTATAGATGAAAACGGTAACTTCACACAGGGTTCTGGATTAGGACAGTTTGATCCTAAAACTCTTGTAGCATTGGAATCACCAGGTGCATACGATCCAATTATAGGATTAGCAGGTGGCGGTAGTGGTGCTAAGGTGTTCTTAACATCCAGAGAAATTCCAGACTGTAGCCAGAAAGGTGGAATGAAGGACGCATTGGGACTTCCAGATTTAATTAATGATCTTAATCCACTTGATGATTTAGCAAGTTTCATACAGGGTGGACTTGGTGATTATGGATACGATCCAGATGATTGGAACGTTGACACACAAGAAATCAATGATGATATAGGAAGAATTAACATCAATATGCCTGGATTTGGTGGTCTTAATATAGATGAACTTACACCAGGGTTCCTAACAAAATTAGGTATACCACCAGGTGATTATAATTTAGCATCATTGTGTATTCAGGCAGTTGTGGAAACAGCAGAGCAAGATGATAATCCTGAGGTAATTAATAAATTAACAGCATTAGCAGATAACTTGGGATTAGGTTTATCCACAGAAGGACCTATAGAAGTATTAAAACTTATTTGTGTTGACACTGTGGGTAAGGGACCTAGAAAAACACCTGGCGGTAATTTAGCAGGAACAGATTTAACAATACCAGGCAGTGGCAACGGACAGGACGGCAACAGTATATTTGGTGATGGAACTGTGACTTTTGCCAAAGATTTATATCAATATGAACTGAGAACACTAGCAGGAAGACCTGTAAATCTTAATTCTGGAAGTATGAGCCAAGAAGCACAAGTACTATATATGGAAAGTCAAAGGTATGACACTGACACTGCTATAACATCAGCAAACAACCCATACATTTCAAATGTTGTAGCAAACTTTGGTAATGTATGGATCGATGATTATAATGGTAATGGTTGGGCATACTTGGAAAACAACGTTGTAATATCTGCACAAGAAGATTTAGTTGATCCTAAATTTATTAAAAACACCATTATATATGATTCAGAAACAGGTATTAAGAAATTTAATTTAGAACCTTGGGATCCTTTTAAAGGTGTGTTACCAGGATTCATAGACAAAGAAATAGACTTTATAGGTGAAAACGACCCAGTTGTTTATACATCTTCCAGAACAAAATTTGACGACAAGTTTATTGGAAAAACTTGGTGGGATACCAGCACAATCAGATATAACTGGTATGAACAAGGAACCAACAGACAACGTTGGTTAAATTGGGGGTCCGCTTTCCCAGGTAGTACTATATCACTTTATGAATGGGTCAAGAGTGATGTACCACCAACAAGTTTTACAGGTGAAGGTACTCCAAGAACAACTGATGGATTTATAACAAAACAGGAAAGAGACCCTATTACAGACAAATATAGAACTGTATATTATTACTGGGTAAGAAATTTAAAAACACTTTCAAATGAAGTTACTGACAGATTAGGTAGAAGATATGATACTTACACACTAGCAACATATTTGTCAGATCCTATTAATTATGGATTAAACTTAATGAGTTTTATAAGCAATAACTCATTTGTTGCAAGTAATCTATCACAGATGATTGCAGATGAGGGAGATCATTTGCAAATTAACTTTAGTAGAAATCTAAATCCAGATGGTAAAAAACATGTGTCTTGGACATTAGCAAGAGAAGGTGATAATAATACTGCTATACCTGAAGATCACAGCAGAAAACTCATAGACAGTATTTGTGAACAAGACGCCATAGGTAATGTTGTGCCTGATCCTGCACTTAGTGAAGTACAGAAGTATGGTATTGGTTTTAGACCAAGACAAACTATGTTTAAGGATGTCAAAGAAGCAAGACGTGAACTTATAGGGTTTTTAAATACATTATTTAAATCCTTAAAAATGAATACAGAATTTGAAAATTGGGATAGCAAACTACCAACACAAAGAACATACATTGAAACTAAAGACTGGTATGAACTTAAATCTAACAATCCTGTATCAGGTGAAAACATTTATTTTGATGAAACATTTAAACCTATTTACAAAGTAAACAGCAAAGCAGAACTTAATACATTAAATGATATAATAGATGGTTCTGTTATACAGGTACAGGGCAACAGTTCAGAAAGAGCAAAACTATACATATATGATGGTTTAAGTAAAACATTTGGATTAATAGCAATTAAAGATGAAATAATTCAAATAAAAGATACAGCATATACAGATGATGCTAATAGTATATTACAATCTGAATTACGACTATTATTAGAAACTATAAAAAGTAATGTATTTAAAGATAGAAATATTTGGAATCAAGTTTACTTTACAATGTTGAGATATGCAATAGTTGAGCAACCTCAGATTGATTGGGCATTCAAAACATCTTATGTGTACATAGAAAAAGACGAAATAGATTTAATCAAATATAAAGGCTTCAAACCTGATAACTTTGATAGTGTTGTTGAATATATGAATGAAGCCAAACCATATTCCACAAAGGTTAGAGAATTTAAAGATGGTAAATCAGCACCAATAGAATACATCAAAGATCAAATGATAAGTGATTTTGATAAACCACCTTATGTGGATTTTGTTAATGGTGTAGTTAGAATACTTGATGAAAATATTTCAGATGATGCAAACATACTTTCATCAGATAGCCAATATACAAAATACAATTCCATTTCTAATAAGAGTAATAGTCCTATTAGACAAGGAAACACAACCATTGTATTTGACAGAACAAACTGGAAACCGACCCAATTTAATTGGAATCCTTCCATAGAATCCGCCAATTTAAGCATTGCCAAAAACTTATCATGGTTGAGTTCAAGTTCAAATACAATGGTTTCTTCTAATGTAAATGTCAGATCAGTGGATAGAATATTTAAATTTGACTCTGCTGTACAAACAGAGTTTACAAACAGCATGAAATTGTATCTAACTTCAGAGCAGGGATACACAAGTAACCAAGCAAGTAATGTTTCTCTAATAGGTTCACAGGGTAACATAGAGGATGCTCTAGATAAAGGTTATTTAAAAGACACATTAAGTTTATTGAAAACTAAAGTAGGTGGTGACTTTAAAGGTGAAATGTTAGATGCAAATCTGTTTACAAAAGTTGTGCCAGGATATGATCCAACAACAGATTTCCAAACAACCTTTGCATATGACACAATGACATATGATACAGATGGAATAGATATTTCCACTGATGTAGTAAATTACAGTGGAGCATTTGATGAAAGTTTGGTGAACTTTAGAAGATTTGATACAACATATCAGGGATTTGATGGTGTAACATTTAAGAAAATGCTTTATGGCGAAGAACGTCCTGAAGAGTTAGTATTATTTGATCCATTAGAAAACTTTATAATAACAGTTACAACAAATGCATATGAATTAGGAAATATCAGTGCTAATCTTATAACAGCAAATGCAAACACAGTGGTATATAGGACACACCAAGATATGTTTGGTTCAACAGAATTTATTAGAGTAAGTTTAGCAAATGCAACAACACTAACAGCAAATGCTATAGTTTCTAATGATACTATTACAGTAGCAGATGCTAGTGTGTTACCTAAACCTTTGGAAAATACACCTGGTGTTATATGGATAGAATCAGAAAGGATAGAGTATAAAGTTAGAAACACAATAACTAATATTCTTTCAGAACTTACAAGAGGAACACGTGGAACAACAGCACAGGATTGGATTATAACA
>Ga0255751_10001466_pt1 | contig 22428 bp, 28 predicted proteins | sample 071ome_20_FD_179951 | JGI IMG/M metagenome (GOLD analysis project Ga0255751, IMG submission 179951) | Coastal salt marsh microbial communities from the Groves Creek Marsh, Skidaway Island, Georgia - 071412BT metaG (version 2) | ecosystem: Environmental > Aquatic > Marine > Intertidal zone >... | reverse complement strand
ATCTCCACGGTGCCCGTTGCCGCGCCGCCCGTGCCGGCATCGCCGTTAATGCCGAGGTCGCCGGGTGGCGTGAAGCGCCACTCCTCCTCGGTGCCGGTGAGGGCGGGCAGGGCGTCGAGCGCCGCGGCGGCGGCGCTGCGGGCCTCGGCGGCCCAGGCGGGTGCCTCAGCCAATGGAGCCCTCCATCTGCAGCTCGATCAGGCGGTTCAGCTCCACCGCGTACTCCATGGGCAGTTCCTTCGCGATGGGCTCGATGAACCCGCGCACGATCATGGCCATGGCCTCCTCCTCGCTGAGCCCGCGGCTCATGAGGTAGAAGATCTGGTCGTCGGCAACCTTGCTGACCGTCGCCTCATGGCCGATGGAGGTGTCCTCCTCCTGGATGTCCATGTAGGGGTAGGTGTCCGAGCGGCTGTCCTCGTCGAGGAGCAGGGCGTCGCACACCACCGACGCCTTCACGCGACGGGCACCGGGCTCCACCTTCACCAGGCCGCGGTAGCTGGTGCGGCCGCCGCCCTGCGAGATGGACTTGCTGACGATGGTGGAGGAGGTGTCGGGTGCCACGTGCACCATCTTGGCGCCCGCGTCCTGGTGCATCCCCTCGCCGGCCATGGCCACGGACAGCACCTCGCCGCGGGCGCGCGGGCCCACCATCCACACCGCCGGGTACTTCATGGTGAGCTTGCTGCCAAGGTTGCCGTCGATCCACTCCATCACGGCGTCCTCGTGCGCCACTGCGCGCTTGGTCACGAGGTTGTAGACGTTGTTCGACCAGTTCTGGATGGTCGAGTAGCGGCACCGGGCACCCTTCTTCACGATGATCTCGACCACCGCGGAGTGCAGGGAATCGGCCGAGTAGGTGGGCGCGGTGCATCCCTCCACGTAGTGCACGTAGGAGTTCGGCTCGCAGATGATGAGCGTGCGCTCGAACTGCCCCATGCTCTCGGCGTTGATGCGGAAGTAGGCCTGCAGGGGGATCTCCACCTCCACGCCCTCCGGCACCCAGATGAACGAGCCACCGGACCACACGGCCGAGTTGAGCGCGGCGAACGTGTTGTCGCCCGGCGGGATGACGGTGGCCCAGTGCTCGCGGAAGAGGTCCTCGTGCTCGCGCAGGGCCGTGTCGGTGTCGCAGAAGATCACGCCCTTCTGCTCCAGGTCCTCGCGGATGGAGTGGTAGACGACCTCCGACTCGTACTGCGCCGAGACGCCGGCAAGGAACTTCTGCTCGGCCTCGGGAATGCCCAGGCGATCGAAGGTCTTGCGGATGTCGTCGGGCACGTCGTCCCACGAGCGGCCCTGCTCCTCGGCCGCCTTGATGTAGTAGTAGATGTCCTGGTAGTCGAGCTCGGACAGGTCGCCGCCCCAGTCCGGGATCTCACGGCTCTCGAAGATCTCCAGCGATCGGAGCCGGAACTTGGTCATCCACTCGGGCTCGCCCTTGAGCATGGAGATCTCGCGGACGATGTCGGCGTTCAGCCCCTTCTTGGGCTCGAAGACGTAGTTGGCCGGGTCGTGCCAGCCGAACTTGTATGTGGTGTCGATGTCGAGTTCGGGCTTCGCCGTCGACAATGCGGACGCTCCTTCGGGGTGGCCGTCAGACGACTCTAAAGGCTACGTGCATTTCCCGAACAATCAAGCCGTACGGATGGGCGGGCCGGTCGGTTCGGCGCCATCGCCCGGTCGTCGTATCCTTGTGCGTGGCAGGCACCCGAGAGGACTCGCGTGACGACCGACCCGGCAACCCTTCCCGACGACGAGCAGGAGATCCAGCGAATGGTCTCCGCGCTCGGCGACCCCACGCGTCGCCGGGTGTTCTTCACGGTGCGCGAGGCCGGGGTCCTGATGGGCAAGGACGAGGTGGCAGAGGCCGTGGGCATCACCCGCCGGCTGGCGGGCTTCCACCTCGACAAGCTCGTGGAGCAGGGGTTCCTGCGCGCGGAGTTCCAGCGCCGCACGGGGCGCAGCGGCCCCGGCGCGGGCCGCCCCGCGAAGCTGTATGCGCTCGACGAGGCCGAGGTGGACTCCCGCCTGCAGGTGAAGCACTACGACCTGCTTGCCGAGCTCCTGCTGAAGGCCATGAGCGACCGCTCGGGCGAGGACCCGCAGCAGGTGCTGGAGCGGGTGGGCTACGAGTTCGGCCGCGAACTGGGCCAGGCAGAGCGGGACGCCGGCCGCAGCCCGTCGTACTCATCCACCACCGACGCCGTGGCCGGGGTGGTGGGGGTGCTCACGCGCTTCGGATTCGGCGCAACCGCGAACGACGACGGCCGCATCACGCTGCGCGCGTGTCCGTTCGAGGAGATGGCCAAGGTGGACCCGCAGCGGGTGTGCGGGCTGGATCGCGCCATCTGGCGCGGCGTGCTGTCGGCGTTCAATCCCGACGCCACGCTGTCGGGGGCGAGCTCCACGGCCGAGGGCGATGCGGCGTGCGCCGCCCTCGTGGTGGAGGACGAGGGGCCCTAGAGCTCCTTCAGTCGGCTGGTCCCGAACAGCCAGAAGATCCAGCCGAACAGGACGGTCATGAGCACCGCCCCGAAGACATCGCCCCAGTAGCCGTCCTGGGTCGCCGCGGCGGCGGCGATGAAGATCTCGACGAACATGGCCACGGCCAGCAGGCCGAACATGAGCCAGCCCACCCACATGATCCAGCCGAACGGGAAGAAGCGCCGCACGCCCACGGTGTGCGCAAGCGGTGCGTAGTTGGCACGGCGTCCGCCGGCGCGCTTCGGCTTGTTCTTCTTAGGGGCCATCGGCGGGCAGGATAGCGGCATCGGCGGGCGTGGTGGCCGCCGGCATGGGCCACCGGCCGCTGCGGATGCGCAGGATGCTGACGCCCATGAACACGAAGTATGCGGCGCTGAACGCGATCTGCGGGATCGAGACCATCAGCACGCCGTAGCTGATCCACGGCACGCATGCGGCCATCGAGAGCGCCCTCAGGCGGATCTGGCCGGCCGACAGCCGTGACAGGGCGATGCCCAGCAGGCCGAGCCCGGCGAGGATGTCCATGGGTCCCGTCCAGAACACGGCCAGGAGCACGGCGGTGACCGGGAGGCTCGCGATCAGGACGAGCCGCCCGCGCGGGTCACGTGGGTCGGTGCCGGCCAGGTCCATCACCACCACGACGGCGCTGATGGCGATTCCGGCGGTGCCGCCGAGCAGAGCCCAGTGGATGCCCATGACGGCGGAACCGGCGGCGTCCAGCGCGAGCAGCAGCGCCCTGCGGCGCATGAAGGTGGACGACAGGAGCAGGGCGATGCCGACGGCACCGACCAGCTGCGCGAGGATCTGCGTGCTGCTCATCCGCGTATCGTGACGGACCACGCGGCGACATGGCCGCGTACGGGCAAGGGGGGCGATGGACCTCGGAATCACAGGGCGGGCAGCGCTTGTGACCGGCGGCACCCGGGGCATGGGCCGGGCCGCGGCGGAGGCGCTCGCGCGCGAGGGCGCGCGCGTGGTGGTGGCCGCCCGGGGCGCCTCTGGAGTGGATGCCACGGTGGCGGCGCTCCGCGGCGCAGGGGCCGACGCGCATGGCGTGGTGGCCGACATGGGTGACCCCGCAGGCCCGGCCCGTGCGCTCGCCGCGGCGCAGGAGGCCCTCGGGGCCGTGGACATCGTGGTGGCGAATGCCGGGGGCCCGCCGCCCGGGCCGTTCATGGGCTCGGATGACGCCGGGTGGGATCTGGCCGTGCAGCAGAACCTGCTGGGGACCGTGCGGTTGATGCGCGCCGCCCTGCCCGCGATGCGCGCGCGCGGGTGGGGCCGGATCGTCACGATCACCAGCACATCGGTGCGCGAGGTGATCGACGGCCTCGCGTTGTCCAACGCCACGCGCGCGGGGGTTGCCGGTGCGGTGCGCACGGTGGCGCGGGAGGTGGCGGGGGATGGCGTCACCGTCAACAACGTGCTGCCGGGCCCCATCCTCACCGATCGCATGCGCGAGTTGCTGTCGGCCGCCCCGGACCTGGAGGCGGCGATCGCCGAGCGCGGCGCGCGCAATCCCACCGGGCGCGTGGGTGATCCGGCGGAGGTGGGGGATCTGGTGGCGTTCCTGGCGTCCGAGCGCGCGGCCTTCATCACCGGGGCCTCGGTGCTCATCGATGGAGGGGAGAGCCGTGTCGTCGGCTAGCGACCACGAGCATCCGCCGTTCGGGTTCAGCACCCGGATGCGCGTGGACTTCGCCGACACCGACGCGGGGGGCGTCGTGTACTTCGGGCGGTACGGCCGGTACCTGGAGCGCGCGATCATCGAATACCGGCGCGCCGCGGGGCTGCCCCTGGTGGGCGAGCCCGGCCACGTGTTCATGGTGCGGTCGCTGGGGGTGGACTTCCACGCGCCACTGCGGTTCGACGACGATGTCGAGGTGTTCGTCCGGTGCGCGCGCATCGGCACCACCAGCCACGTGATGGAGGCGCGCCTCGAGCGCATTGATGCCGACGGGGCACTGCACGTGGCCGACGCACGCGCGGTGATCGTGGGCGTGGAGTCGTGGGAGGGCGGCGACGCCACGCCGATGCCCGACGGGTTCCGCCGCATGATCGAGGGCTTCGAGGCGCGCACGCATTGACTGGGCGCCTGCTTGGCCAGGACGCAGCGGTGCTCGGCGCGGCCGGGGCGGACGTGGACGCGCTCGCGGGCATCGAGCAGTGGGCACGGCGCAGCGTGGTGGTGCCCGACGGCACCGGCGTCGTGGACATGCACGTGCACCTCGGGATCGACCGCGACGGGCATGCCCTTGCCGCGGACGACCTGGTCCGTGACCTCGACGCGAACGGCATCGCCGCGGCGGTGGCGTTCCCTGCGGATGAACCGGGCGCATCGGGCGACTTCCGGGAGGCGAACCTCAGGGTGTGCGATGCCGCCGCCGCGTACCCGGAGCGGATCGTGCCGTTCTGCCGCGTGGATCCTGCGGGTCCGTTCGGGCAGGTGATGGAGGAGGCCCACCTCGCCGGCGCACGCGGGCTCAAGCTGCATCCGGTGGCGCAGCGCTTCCGCCCGGAGTCCGACGCCTGCGTGGCGGCGGTGCGGCTGGCGACCGATATGGGGTGGCCGGTGGTCTTCCACGCCGGATTCGGCGCCCGGCCGCTGGGCCCGGCGTTCGCCGGCCTGCTTGAGCGCGTCCCGAGCGCGCGCCTGGTGCTCGCCCATGGGGGCCGCGGTGACCACCGGGCGCTCGCAGCGGCCACGTCGGGGTACCCGGACGTGCTGTTCGATACCTCGATCGCCGCGCTGCCGGATCTGGTGATGCTTCCGCCCGAGCGCCTCGTGTTCGGGTCGGACCGCCCGTACGGGGACCACGCGCAGGCGCTGCACCTGGTGGGGGCTGCCGCGCGCGTGGCCGGCTGGGATGCGGCCGCGCTCCGGGCCGTGCTGGGCGGCAACGCCCGCCGATTGCTCGGGGGCGTTGCGCCATGAGCGCCCCCGACTCCCTGCGCGTGGTGGCGCTGGCCGCCCAGGCGGAGATGGCCCTGGTGCGCCGCGACGCCGTGGCGGGTCCGCTGCTGGCCCAGGCGGCGCGCGCGGCGGACGGGATGCCCGCGGGCCACCTGCTGTCCGAGGCCGCGCGCCTCGTGCGCGCGGCACCCGAGCGCGAGGCCGTGCGGCAGGCGGCCGTTTCGCTGTGCCGGATGGGCCTTCAGGAGGCACAGGCCGATCTCCTGGGTGGTGCGTCGTGACGATGGAGAACCGGGCCCGGCTGGTCGACCTGATGAGGGCGCCCGACCCGGACCTGGCCGAGGCCAACCTGCGCATCGCAGCGGAGGGGAGGCCCGGGCTCGACTGCGAGCGCTGGCTGGATGAGGTGGATCGCCTCGCCGTGCTGGCCGGGGGCACGGACGCCACCGCGGTGTTCGATCTGCTCCGCGACGAAGGCTATTCAGGGGATACCGGGTCCTACGACGATCCGCGCAATTCGTTCCTTGATCAGGTGCTGCAGCGGCGCCGGGGTCTTCCCATCGCGCTGTCGGCGCTGGCCGTGGCGGTGGGGCGACGGACCGGCGCGCGCATCGAAGGCGTTGCGATGCCCGGGCACTACGTCGTGGCCGATGTATCCCACGGGAGGGTGCGCTACGTGGATCCGTTCCATGGCTGGGTGCCGCGCACCGTGGAGGAACTCGCAGGGATCGCACGCGACACCGCGGGCGCGGACCTCGAGCCCGGGCACCTGGCCCCGGCACCGGCCGAGGTCACCGTCACGCGGATGCTCCTGAACCTCGAGGGCTCCTACCGTCGCCGGGACCTGCTCTCCGATATGCGCTGGTGCCTCGGGCTGCAGGCCCTCGTGAACCCGGATGACCCGGCGCCCCGGGTGCGGCTGGCCGAGGTGCTGGTGGCGATGGGGGATTCCGATGAGGCCGAGGCCCTGCTGGGGTCCCTGCTCACCACCACCCCGCCGTCGCTCGCGATGCGCGTGGCGGAATCGACTCTGGACGACATCCGCGCCGCCCGCCTCAACTAGCGCCAGGCGAGCCCGCATGCGGACATGCTCGACGTGGCGCGGAACGACGAAGGGCGCCCGTTGGGCGCCCTTCGCGGGTACTACGTGGGGAGGTGTCGCTAGCCGCGGGCGGCCAGGAACTCCTGCACCATCTTCTCGCCGGCCTCGTGGCCCTGCTCGTAGTAGGCGCGGTTGATCTCCTTGAAGACCTCCCACTGGGCCGGGACGTCGTCCTCGGCCATCGTGGCGTCCACCGGGCAGGCCTCGACGCAGGCGTCGCAGTCGATGCACTCGGAGGGGTCGATGTAGAGCATCGTGGCCGTGTCGGCGTTGTCCTCGCCCGGTGCGGGGTGGATGCAGTCGACGGGGCACACGTCCGCGCAGGAGGTGTCCTTGGTGCCGATGCAGGGCTCGGTGATGACGTAGGCCAACGGAGTCTCCTCAGGCAATCGCTTCGCAGACCCCCAGCCGGGTCCGCCGAACGGTGGGCAGTCTACCCGGCCGTGAGGGGGATGCCCGATGCCGTCGGGATCCCCGCCGCGCCCGCCACCCGGGCGGAGAGGCCCGCCAGGGCACGCGCCGCCGGGCTGTCGGGCCGGGCCGCCACCACGGGCATGCCCTCGTCGCCCGCGCGGGCCACATCGGACTCGAGCGGCACCTGCCCCAGGAGGGGAACGCCAAGGTCGTCCGCCAGCGCCTGGCCACCGCCGCCGGAGAACACCTCATACCGGGCGCCGGTGTCCGGCGCGACGAACCACGACATGTTCTCGATGACGCCCAGCACCGGCAGCTCCACCCGGCTGGCCATCGCGGCCGCCCGGCGGGCCACCCGCTGCGCGGTGAGTTGCGGCGTGGTAACCACCAGCACCTGCGCGGCCGGCAGCAACTGCGCCAGCGACAGCGCGACGTCCCCCGTCCCCGGCGGCAGGTCCACCAGCAGCACGTCCGGCTCGTCCCAGAAGACCTCGGTCACGAACGAGGTCAACGCCTTGTGCAGCATCGGGCCGCGCCAGATGACGGGGTTGTCATCGGCGGTCATGAAGCCGATGCTCATCAGGCGCACCCCGTGGCTCTCGACCGGGATGATGAGGTCGTCGAGCATCACCGGTTGCTGCGTGGCGCCCATCATCCGCGGGATGGAGTACCCGTACACGTCGGCGTCGAGCAGCCCCACCGAATGGCCCTGTGCCGCCAGCGCCACCGCCAGGTTGCACGTGACGCTGGACTTGCCCACGCCACCCTTGCCGGACGACACCAGGATCACCCGGGTGCGCGCGTCGGGCGTGAAGGGGCTGTCGCGGCGCGGCCCGCCGATGATGGACTCGCGCACCCCGGCGCGCTCCTCGTCGGTCATCGTGTCGAGGCCCACCTGCACGCCCTCCACGCCGGGGAGGGCCGCAACGGCCTCGCTCACGCGGCGCTGGATCTCGGCCTTCAACGGGCATCCCGCCACGGTCAACTTGATGGTGATGGCCACCCGCGGGCCGTCCACCTCCACCGAGCCCACCATGCCGAGCGCCACGATGCTGCGGTGCAGTTCGGGGTCGAGAACGCGGTCGAGCGCAGCGATCACCTCATCGCGCGTGACGCTCACATGAACATCCGTGCGTAGGGCTCGGCCTCGGCCAGCGTCATGCCCCACCGGTCATGGCCGGGGTAGATCACCGTGTCGCCCGGGACCTCATCGAAGAGCCGGGTAAGCGAGCGCACCATGTCGCCATGGTCGCTGCCGGGGAAGTCCGTGCGGCCGATGCCCATTGCGAAGATGAGGTCCCCCACCAGCGCCTGGCCGGCCTCCGCGTTGTAGGCCACCTGCAGGCCGGGGGAGTGCCCGGGGGTGGCCAGCATCTGGAACACCAGGTCGCCGCAGGTGATGGTGTCGCCATCCTCGAGGATTGCGGCCGGCGTCACGCCCGGCGTGGGCGGGGGGTTGCCGAACAGCGCGGGGTTGAACGGAGCCGGGGCCTCGAGCCAGCCCTCGTCGCCACGGCCCACCCACACGGGGATGCCCTGGGCGTCCCACACGTGGTTCTCCACCACGTGGTCCCAGTGGCCGTGGGTGTCCAGCACGGCCACGGGTTCCACCGCCAGCGCCGTCAGCGTCTCGGCCACCCAGCGGCTGCTGCCGGCCGCCGGGTCCACGATGAGGGCACTGCCGCCCTCCCGGTCGGCCACCACGTAGGTGTTGGTGGCCACCGGTCCGAAGGTACCTCCACGAACGATCATGCGCGGCACGGTAGCGCCCGGGCGCCGGTACATTTGCGGCATGCGCATCGCCGTGGGATCCGACATGCGCCAGCCCGTCACCGATGCCGTGGTGCAGTGGCTGCGCGATCAGGGGCACGACCTCACGCTCATCGGGCCCCTCGTGGACGGTGACGACACCGAGTGGGCCGAGGTGTCGGCGGCAACCGCCCGGGCCGCGACGTCGGGCGATTCGGACGTCGCGGTCCTCTTCTGCTGGAGCGGCACCGGGGCATGCATGGCCGCCAACAAGGTGAAGGGCGCCCGTGCGGCGCTGTGCGCCGACTCCGAAACCGCCCGGTTGGCGCGCAAGTACAACCACGCGAACGTGCTGGTGATGAGCATGCGCGCCACCTCTCCCGCCGTGGCCGTGGAGACCACCGAGGCGTTCCTCGCCGCGCCGTGGGGCGAGGACGACTTCGACATCCGGAACGTGCGGGTGGTGGACGGGCTCGCGTAGGCCCGCCCTCCCGGCGACCTCAGTCGGACGGCAGCAGCACCCAGAGATCCGGGCGCCCGGCGTTGCAGTGCACTGCGCGACCCAGCAGGCCCAGCAGGCACCACGACATCGGCAGGGCCAGGCGCGCCACGTGCCAGGGCCGGATGGCCGGTGCGGCCTGCCCCAGTCGGCGGATGCGCCGGCCCGCGGACGGGATGGGGTGAAAGATGACCTCGACGCCGCCGGGCCGTTCGGGTTCGTCGTCTTGGAGCGCGTCCAGCGCACGGATGACCCGGGCGACCTCCTCCGCGGGGTGCTCCCGCAGTGCTGCGGCGTCCGCGGCGTACACGGCCGGCCGGCTCACCGAGGGCAGCACGAGCAGGCCGACGAACGACCACAGCGTGAACCATGCGCCCGCCGCGACCACCTGCCCGGCCGACTGCACGCCCGCATCGGGAAGCACGAACGAGAGCGCCGCGCCGGCCGTGGTCCATGCCGCGGCGAGCACGAGGCCCAGCACGTATGGCGCGCCGATGGCCCACTGCCGGCGCGCCCGCTCCACTGCCAGGCCCTGCCCCAGGGCACGGTCCCACGCACGGGGCAGCAGCATGCGCGTGCCGGTACCCGAGATGCCGCCGGTGAATCCGGGGTCCTCCGCACCGACGGTGAGGACGTCGCCCCCCGCCGCCGGGGCCTCGACGGGCAGGTCGGCCACCAGCCGTGCGAGCGGCACCCGTGAGATGCCGATGGCAAGCGCGAGTGCCGCGATGACGCCGACCGCCGCACCGGTGCCCCCGGCGCGGCCGGCGGCCACCACCGCGAGTACCGCGCCGCCCATGGCGATCGCCTGCACCAGCACGCCCCGGGCCCACGCCACGACGAACGCATCGGTTCCGGGGCAGGCACGGCCGTGCCGTCGGGGGAGGATGAGGCCGCCCAGGAGGTCAAAGGGGAGGCTTACGAGGATGTACGCGCCGATGACCGCGGCGACCGCCGCAACCTGATCGCTGGCCGTGGCGTCCGCGCCCGGAAGCGCATCCGGCCCGCCGGCGGCAAGGAATGCGATGGCCGCCACCACCCACGTGCCCACCCCGGTGATTCCGACCATCAATCGGGCGCGCGCGTAGGACACGGACCGAACGTATCACCGGCCCGGCGGACCCCCAGGGGGGAACCGCGGGGCTACGCGCACATGCGGGCGAAGGCCGCGAAGCCCGCGGCGCTGCGCGCTGCCTGCATGTCGCCGTGCCGGGCAGCGCCCCGGGTGAGGGCCTCCGGGGCGTCGGGCCCCAGGGCCTGCAGCGCCTCGTCGCGCATGGAGGGTTCCGCCAGCCACTGACGGGTCAGCTCCGCGTCGGCCTCCGGGTGGAACAGCACGCCCCACGCCCGCCCCACGCGAAATGCCTGCACCTCGGTCAGCGCCGAGCGGGCCAGGCCGGTGGCACCGGACGGCAGCGGAAATGCCTCTCCGTGCCAGTGCAGGGACATGGTCATGGGCGCGAGGGGGCCGAGCACCGGGTCGTCGGCATCCAGGACCTCCACGGGCAGCCAGCCGATCTCCGGCCGCGGCCCGGGGGCGACGGGCGCGCCCGCGGCGCGGGCGATCACCTGCGCGCCCAGGCACACGCCGAGCATTGGCAGGTCGCGCGCGAGGGCCTGCCGCACCCACGCCCCCTCCGCGTTCAGCCCCGGATGCGCTCCGGCGTCATTGACGCTCATCGGCCCGCCCATGATCACCGCACCCCGCACGTCATCATGCGCGGGCAGCACGGCGTCCCCAGCCAGCACGTCCACCATGCGCACGGGCACACCCTGGAATGCATCGAGGATGCGGTGTGGTCCCTCCCACGGCACGTGCCGCACCACCAGCAGTGGCCTGTCGCCGGCATCTCCCACGCGCGATGGGCTATCGGTCGCCGCGGTCGCGGGCGTTCCGCTGCCGCGCGGCCTCCACGCCGGCCACGCGCTGCTCGTGCAGCGCCGTCGCCTTGGCGCGGGCGACGTCACCCGATGCCCTCAGGCCCTCGAGCGACCCCTGCAACTGCGGCATCACGAACCTGGCCAGGAGGTCGTACGAGCGCAGGGTGGCCTCGGGGCCGGCCCACTCATGCCCCCAGCACAGGAAGGTGCCGAAGCCGCCGGTGCGCTCCTGCAACCCATGGATGAATGCGACGAGGTCGTCCGGCGTGCCCACCACCCACGATCCGGCCTCCACCATCTGGTCGACCGCGATGTCCTTCGGCCCCGGCACGGGTGCGGGCCTGCCGGTGAGCGCCTGGACGTACTCGAACATCCACTCGCCGCCGCCGGTGCGGACCTCCTCAATGGCCTGCGCCCGCGTCTCGGCCAGGTGCACCGGCACGACCACCCGCCAGTCCTCGCGCGATGCGGTGCGCCCTGCGCGCGCGGCCGCCTCCTCGGTGATGGCCCATTGCGCGGCCAGGTCGGCGGCCCCGAAGAACAGCGACAGCGGGGCCGCGCCCACCCGGCCCGCCAGCGCCATGCCGAAGGGCGATTCCAGGCTGGGGATGCCCAGCGGCGGGTGCGGGCGCTGGTAGGGACGCAGCTGCAGCACGGCGTCGTGCAGTTCCCAGCCGGGACCGGACGCCGTCATGGGCTCGGTGGTGGTCATCAACCGCAGGATCACGTCGAGGGCGTGCTCCATGCGGTCGCGGATCTCCGCGGGGGGAATGCCCAGCATGGCGGCATCCGAGAGGTGTCCGCCGGGCCCCACGCCGAAGTTCACGCGCCCCCGCGTGAGGTGATCCAGCAGCACGATGCGGTCGGCCACCATGAGGGGGTGGTGGTACGTCAGGCTCACCGCGCCGGTGCCGAGGCGGATGTGCCGCGTGCGCTCGGCGGCCACGGCCAGGAAGATCTCCGGCGACGAGATGTACTCCCAGCCGGTGGAGTGGTGCTCGCCCACCCAGACCTCATCGAAGCCCAGGCGGTCCATGTGGCAGATGAGGTCGAGGTCGCGCTCGAGGGCGAGCGTGGGATTCCCACGCGGGTCGTGGAACGGCGCCAGGAACGCCCCGAAGCGCATCGCTAGCCCCCGAGCAGCGCCGTGATGGAGCCGAGGTCCACCGTTTGGGCCCCTGTGGGCGCGGTCACCTCGACCGGCGCCCCGAAGTCGGAAAGGCTCGCGCTCAGGTCAAGGTCGAGCGCCGCCACCTGGGGCGCCACGCGCAGGCGGTCGCTCGAGGTCACCTCGGCGGCCGCCCGGTGGATGAGCAGGTCCTCCTGGCCCACCCAGACATCCACGGTCCCGGTCTCGAGATCGCCCGACGCGCCGGCGGCGCCGGGGTTGATGGCGTCGCCCGCTCCCAGGCCGTCCGCAAGCCCGGACAGGTCCTCGGCCAGGGCCTTCTCGTCCACGCCGCCCCGCAGGTGCACCATGGGCATGCCATCGATGTCCTCGGTGCCCACCACCTCCGGGTCGGTCATCCACGACGAGATGGCCGGCGCCAGCCGGGTGGGGTCGAGCGAGCGCACGGTGGCGGCCGGCACGTCCAGCTTGATGTCCTGTCCCAGCACCGAGGCGTACAGCGCCCCCCCGACCTTGGTGATGTTGGCCTGGATGTCGCCCGGCCCGAGGTTGGCCGTGAGGTCGAGGGTGAAGTCGCCGGGGTCCTTCGCCGCCCCCTCGCCCGACAGCTCCACGGGGTTGCGCAGCGCGTCCGCCAGCACGCCGGTGCCGGGGATGGTGGCCGTCGCCTTCACGTCCACGCCGAAGCGGTAGGAGGTGATGGCGTCGGTCTTCGCAGACGCCTCATCCAGCACCTGCTGCGCGCTCATGCCGGCGGTGAGGTCGGTGCCGCCACCGCACCCCGCCAGGCCGATGGCGAGTGCGGCGAGGGCTGCGAGCGTGATGAGGGGCCGGACCATGGGGCCGGTATACCATGCGGCGCGTGCCCGCGACCCTCGAGCTCACGCCACTCGGAACCGGTGCGGCCTATGGCCTGCCCGATCAGGCCCAGAGCGGGTACCTGGTCCGGGCCGGGGACACCGCCGTGGCGCTGGACCTCGGCGCGGGCACCTTCAACCGCCTGGCTGCCGAGGTCGACCCCCGTGATCTCGACGCGATCATCATCACGCACCTGCACCCCGACCACCTGGCCGACCTGCTGGCCGCTCGGGTGTTCATGGCCCATGGCCCGGGCATTGGCCACCCCCTCCGCGTGCACGCGCCCCCCGGCCTGATGGACCGGCTGGAGGGCATCGCGGGCGGGGAATCCTGGGCCGGCATCACGGCCCACGACCTGCCCGCAGGGGCGGGGGAGATGCGGATCGGGGATCTCGTCGTGCGCCACGCCGAGGTACCGCACCTGCCTCCCACGCACGCGGTGCGGGTGGAGCACGGGGGCCGGTCCATCACCTACGGAGCCGACTGCCGCCCCAACCAGGACCTGCCGGCGCTCGCCCGCGACACCGATGTGCTGGTGCTGGAGTGCACGTTCGGCGAGCAGGAGATTCCCGATGGCGCGATGCACCTGAACGCGCGCGCCGCAGGCGAGATGGCGCGCGAGGCCGGCGCGCGGCGACTGCTGCTGGTGCATGGCCAGCCCGACGTCGACCGCGCGCGCTCGGTGGAGATTGCCGCGCAGGCGTTTGGCGGCCCCGTGGAGTGGGCGCGCGAACGGCAGGCCTACGCCGCGTGAGCCCCGATCCGCAACGTGGCCCGGCCCGCCGACCCCGCGGGCGGTCGGTGGCCATCGCCATCATCCTCAGCCTCATCATCCCGGGGCTTGGGCACGTGTACATCGGACGGTTCGGCCGGGCGCTCATCTGGTTCATCGGCGCGCTCGCGATCGGGCTGATCCTCGACCAGCAGGGCAGCCTCACGCCGGGGTCGCTGATCGTCCTGACGGTGCTCGGCGTGATCGCCGCCATCGATGCGCTGGTGATGATGCGGTTCTTCACCGCGAAGGACGGCCGCACGTGACGGTGGGCGAACTGCTCGCGGTGCTCGACCGCCTGGCGCCGACGCGCCTGGCCGAGGAGTGGGACAACGTGGGCCTGATGGTGGGGCGCCGCGACCGCCCGGTCACCCGCGTGCTGGTGGCGCTCGACCTGCGTGGGCACGTGCTGGACGAGGCCCGGGACACTGGCGCCGACCTGGTGCTGGTGCACCACCCGCCGATCTTCCCCGCGCTGTCGGCCGTGAGCGACCAGCGCATCGCAGGCGCGCTGGTGCTGCGGGCCGCCGAGGAGCGGATCGCCGTCGTGGCCGCACACACCAACCTCGACTCCGCCGCCGGTGGCCTGAACGACCTGATGGCCGATGCGCTTGGCATGCGCGACCGCATGCCGCTGGTGCCTGACGCGGACGACCCCGCTGTGGGGCTGGGTCGGGTCGGCACGATCGATCCCATGCCGCTGGAGGAGCTGTCCGCCCGGAGCGTGGGGGTGTTCTGCACCCGCCGCGCCAATCTGGGGGTGGCGGGCGACCCCGGACAGATGGTGTCGCGCCTGGCGATCTGCACGGGCTCCGGCGGGTCGCTCATCGCCGCCGCACGGGCGTCGGGGGCCGAGGCCTACGTGACCGGGGACTTGAAGTACCACGACGCCGACGCGGCGGAGGGGATGGGGCTGGTGAACATCGCCCATGGAGCCGTGGAGCAGCAGGCCATGCGGATGTGGACCCCTGCGCTGGCGGACGCCCTGATGCCGCACGGCGTGGAGGTGGCCTTCGCGCGCGGCGACACCGATCCCTGGCGGGATGCCTGCTAGGCTCCCCGCCGCTTCGCGGATGTAGCTCAGTTGGCTAGAGCGTCTGCTTGCCATGCAGAAGGTCGAGGGTTCGAGTCCCTTCATCCGCTCTCACTGGAACGCCCCCACCGGGGGCGTTCGTCGTTTAGCCTTCCTCCCGCACGGCGACCTGGCGAAGTGGGAACGCAGCGGTCTGCAAAACCGCCATGAACCGGTTCGATTCCGGTGGTCGCCTCTCTACCCGCCCGCTAGCAGCCAGGACGCCACGGCCGCTGCTGCCGCCACGTTCAGCGAATCCACCCCCGGGGCCATGGGGATGGTCACGCGGTCGTCCGCCGCAGCCACCAGGTGGTCGCTCAACCCCTCGCCCTCCGAGCCCAACGCCAGGGCCACGCGCCGGCCTACTAGTTCACGCATCGCGCGCGGCAACGGCGTGGCCGCCTCGTCGGGCGTAAGCGCCAGCAGCGCGAACCCGTGGGCGCGCAGGTCGGCTACGGGGTCCGCGGTGATGGCCCACGGGTGCACCAGTGCCGCGCCCATCGAGGTGCGCAGGGCGCGGCGGCCGAACGGGTCGGCGGATCCGGGTCCGATGAGCGTGGCGTCTACTCCCAGGGCCGTGGCGCTGCGAATGATGGTGCCCACGTTCGATGGGTTCATCACGCCCTCCAGCACCAGCACGCGGCGCGCGGAGGGAAGCACCTGAGACGCCGTGGGATCGGGTGGTCGGTCGAACGCGCCCAGCATCTCCCGCATGGCGCCGAATCCGGTCAGGCGCTGGATCTCCTCGGGGTCCAGCACGAGCGTGGGCACGGCGGGCGAGGGGAGGGGGCCGGAGTACGCGGTGCTCACCAGCAGCGCCCGGAGGTGGTGGCCCGCCTGCAGGCAGCGGTCCACCACCCGTGCGCCCTCGGCCAGCAGCAGGCCGCCCCGGCCGTCGGGCGGAGGACGGCGCACCCGGCGCTCCTCGCCGCGGAGCCCGGCGAACATGTGGCGAAGGGCATCGTCGTCCACGCGCCGGACGATAGGGTTCCGGCATGACGCCCGAGCAGGCCGCGCCCAACCTCCGCCGCTGGAACATCGCCCTCGCGATCCTCCACGCGGCGCAGGGCGTGGCCATCCTGCTGCTGTCCAACGGGTTCACGCTCGGCGTGACGATCCCGTACATGGTGGGCCCGCCCGGCAGCCCCATCCTCGGAACGGAGCCGGTGTGGCAGGTGCCCATCGCCACCTTCGTGGCGATATTCCTGTTCCTCGCAGCACTCGACCACCTGCTGTGCGCGCTGCCCGGCATCGACCGCTGGTACATCGCCAACCTCGGCCGGGGCACCAACCCCCTGCGATGGTGGGAGTACTCGGTCAGCGCATCGCTGATGATCGTGCTGATCGCGCTGGTGAGCAGCGTGCAGGAGGTCACGGCGCTCATCGCCATCGCGGGCGCCAACGTGGGGATGATCCTCTTCGGCCTGGCGATGGAGCACCGGAACCCGGCGGGCACGGGGCGGGTGGACTGGCGCCCCTTCATCTACGGGTGCATCACCGGGGCGTTTCCGTGGATCGCCATCGGCATCGTCCTGGTGCGCGCGCAGATCGATGCCGGCGTGCCCGCCGCCATCTGGGCCATCTACATCTCGCTGTTCGTCCTGTTCTTCACCTTCGCGCTGAACATGTGGCTCCACTACGCGCGCAAGGGGCGCTGGGCGGGCATCGTCTCCTATGAGAAGACGTACCTGGTGCTGTCGCTCGTGGCGAAGTCGCTGCTGGCATGGCAGATCTTCGCCTCGGCGCTCGCGGGATGATCCGCTGGCTCGCGGCGGGTGACGGCGACCCGGCCGACTACCGGCTGCCGGTCATCATCGCCGCGGTGTTCGTGCTGGTTCCCGCCGCGATGGTCCCCGTGATGGGCTTCGGCGCCATCGCCACCAGTTCCCACGGAGCCGGGTGGCATGTGACGGCCGGCGTGCTGGCCTCCCTCGGCGCCACCGGCACCGTGGCGATCATCGCCGGTGCCGCTGCGGCCACCACCGCGACCCGCCCGCCCCTCCCCGCGCTGCTCGTGGCGGGCGGAACCACCCTGGCCCTGGTCGCGGGCATCCTGCTCGTGCCCGTGCTGATGGCGGGCCTGGCCGCCTGACGCCGGGGTCAGTCCGGGGGGCGTTCGTCACCCCCGGCCGGCGGGCGCATTGCCCGCGGGGGAGGGCGTGGCTAGCATCCCGCCGGCAATCGAACCGGCGTCTCCCAGGTGTCCCGAATCCTCCAGGGCCCGCCGGTACGCCGCCCGGGCACGCGCGTCCCGGGCGACATCCACCTTGGAGGCACGTTGTCCGCACGACACTCCGTCGTAGTCCGCCTTGCCGGTGAGTCCGGCGAGGGCGTCATCTCCTGTGGGGACATCCTCACGCAGGCCGCCGCACGCGGCGGGTACTACACGCAGACCTTCCGCACCTTCCCCGCCGAGATCAAGGGCGGGCCGTGCATGTACCAGTTCCGCCTGAGCGACGAGCCCATCTGGAGCCACGGCAAGGACGTCGACCTGCTCGTGTGCTTCAACCAGGAGGCCTGGGACCTGAACTGGGACTCCCTGGGCCCCGAGGGCGTCATCCTCTACGACTCGGTGGAGGTCACGCTGCCCGAGGAGTACCTGCCCCGGGCACGCCCGGTGCGCATGGACGAGCTGGCCAAGGAGATCGGCGGCTCCACCCGCGCCAAGAACATGGTGGCCGCCGGTGCGATCTCGGCCGTCATCGACTTCGACACCACGCCCATCGAGGAGTTGGTGCTGCGTCGCTACGCCCACAAGGAGGGCGTTGCCGACGCCAACATCGCCGCGCTGCATGCCGGTGCGGACGAGGCGGCCGACCTGAAGGGCAAGTACCCGCTGGTGCCGCCGGTGGAGGTCGAGGAAGACCGCATGCTCATCTCGGGCAACCAGGCCATCGCCGTGGGTGCCGTGGCGGCGGGGGTCAACTACTTCGCCGGCTACCCGATCACCCCGGCCTCCGACATCCTCGAATGGCTCTCGGTGCGCCTCCCGCAGGTGGGTGGCCTCACCATCCAGTGCGAGGATGAGATCGCCTCGCTGGCCTCGGTCGTGGGTGCCTCCTACACCGGCGCGAAGGCCATGACCGCGACGTCCGGCCCGGGCATCTCGCTCATGAACGAGTTGATCGGCTACGCCGGCACCGCGGAGATCCCCGTGGTGATCGTGGACGCCCAGCGCGGCGGTCCGTCCACCGGCCTGCCCACCAAGACCGAGCAGAGTGACCTGAACCAGGCGCTCTACGGCAGCCACGGCGAGGCACCGCGCGTGGTGATCGCCCCGGTGTCGGTGGAGGACTGCTTCTACTCGATCGTGGACGCCTTCAACTACGCGGAGGAGTTCCAGGTTCCGGTGCTGCTGCTGACCGACCAGGGGCTGGCCACCCGCCTCGAGGTGATCCACCGCCCCGACCCGGACGCGCTCGAGATCAAGACGCGCACCACCTCGGCCGGCATGGCGCGCGAGGACTACAAGCGCTATGAGTACACCGACAGCGGTGTGTCACCCATGGGCATTCCCGGCGAGCCCAATGGCATGTACGTGGCCACGGGCATCGAGCATGACGAGTACGGCCACCCCGGCTACACGCCCGAGATCCACCTGGGCATGCAGACCAAGCGCCTCGGCAAGCTGGAGCCCATTCGCGAGACCTCGCGCGTGGCCACCCACGGCGAGGCCCAGCCCGAGGACGTGGCGTTCATCGGGTTCGGGTCCACCTTCGGGCCGGTGCGCGAGGCCGTCGACCGCCTGGCCGAGCAGGGACTGTCGGTCGGCGCGTTCTACCCGCGCGTGCTGGGTCCGTTCCCGGCGAGCCGCGTGGAGGATTTCGTGGCCAACGCGAAGCGCATCATCGTGCCCGAGGTCAATTACACGGGCCAGCTGGCCCGGTTGGTCAAGGCCGAGACCAGCATCAATGAGCTGGAGAGCGTTGCGAAGTGCGACGGCCTTCCGTTCACCGCAGAGGCAATCGTCGACCTTGTCGCCCAGGAGGTGGCAGCGTGAGCACCCGCAAGCCCAACGACTTCAAGTCGGAGCTCAAGCCCATCTGGTGCCCGGGCTGCGGCGACTTCGGCGTTCTGGCGTCGCTGTACCGCGCCATGGCCGACATGGACCTGGACCCCAGCAACACCGTGATCGTGTCGGGCATCGGCTGCTCCAGCCGCCTGCCGCACTTCGCGAGCACCTACGGCGTGCACACCCTGCACGGCCGTCCGCTGCCGGTGGCCATGGGCGTGAAGCTGGCCAACCCCGAGCTCACGGTGATCGCCGTGGGCGGTGACGGCGACGGCTTCGCCATCGGCGCCGGGCACTTCCCGCATGCCGCGCGGCGCAACATCGATGTCACCTACCTGGTGATGGACAACGAGATCTACGGCCTCACCAAGGGCCAGGCGTCGCCCACCTCGCTCTTCGAGCAGAAGGCCCCGTCCACGCCGTTCGGCAACCCCGAGGACCCGCTCAACCCGCTGGCGCTCGCCATCGCGGCCGGTGCCTCGTTCGTGGCCCGTGGCGCGTCGTTCAACACGAAGGCCCTCACCGAGCTCATCACCCAGGCGGTGGAGCACAAGGGGTTCTCGTACATCGACGCCATGTCGCCGTGCACCACCTTCAACAACACCCAGGAGTCGTGGAAGGAACTGGTCACGGAGGTCGCGCCCGACCACGACCCGGCCGACCGCGTGAAGGCCTTCGACCTGGCACTCCGCGGCGGGTTCTCGCTGGGCATCCTGTACCGCCAGCAGCGCACCACGCAGACCGAGCGCTACAAGGCCATCCTCGAGAAGGCCAAGCCCAGCGACGTGAATGTGATGCTCGACGGCTTCAACGCCCGCAAGGGCGCGGCCATCGGCAAGCCGGCCTAGGCGCCAGCCGCACCATCCGTCTGCCTCCTCCTCGGGCCCGCGTCGTCGGGCCCGAGGGCGTACGGGGCCTGCAGGGCCGGGTCAGGACGTCGGGGGCTCATCCCCGCGAACCCGCGCGTCTGCGTCCAGGGCCATCTGCTTCATCGCCTCGGTCCGCTCGATCACGCGCCCGGTCAGATCGGCGTCGTCCAGCGCGAGGATGCGCGCGGCCAGAAGGCCCGCGTTCGTCGCGTTGTCCACGGCAACCGTGGCGACCGGCACGCCGCGCGGCATCTGGACGATCGACAGCAGGCTGTCCATCCCCGAGAGGGCTGAGGTCCGGACCGGCACGCCGATGACGGGCAGGTGCGTGACAGAGGCCAGCATCCCCGGCAGGTGCGCGGCGCCGCCGGCCCCTGCGATGATCACCTGTATGCCCCGGGCCGCGGCGTCCTTGCCGTAGGCGATCATCTCCTCGGGCGTTCGGTGCGCACTGGTCACACGGACCTCGTGGGGCACCTCCAACTCGGCCAGCACATCCACCGCCGACTGCATCACGGGCAGGTCGCTGTCGCTGCCCATCACCACGCCAACCACGGGTGCGTCGCTCACAGGCGCACCGCCGACGCCGCGAGTCGGGCGGTCTCCAGTGCCTCCGCGGGGGTTCCTCCAAGCGCGGTCACGTGGCCCATCTTACGGCGCACGCGCACATCGGCCTTGCCGTAGAGGTGGATGTGCGCGCCGCCGATGGCGGCGGCCTCCGTGATGTCCGGTCGGCTCGGGCCGTCATGCTCCCCGAGCAGGTTGACCATCGCCGCGCCCGGCGCGACCAGTTCGGTGGGGCCGAGCGGCAGGCCGAGGATGCCCCTCAGATGGTTCTCGAACTGCGATGTGACGCAGGCCTCGATGGTGTGGTGCCCGGAGTTGTGCGGCCGGGGGGCGAGCTCGTTGATGAGGATGCGGTTGTCAGGGGTATGGAACATCTCGACGCCCGTCACGCCCGCGCCGCCACAGGCGTCCGCTGCGGCGCGCGCGACACGCTTGGCCTCATGGGCCACGCCGGGATCCACCGGTGCGGGGCAGAGCAGCTCGCGCAGCACGTGGTCGTGCTGGCGCGTCTCGGTGACGGGGTACACGGCGTCGCCTCCGCCGTGGCGGCGCGCCACCATCACCGCGAGCTCCCGCTCGAACGGCACGAACTCCTCGGCGAGCACCCCGCCACCCCGTTCCGCGAGCGCGGGGTAGGCGGCCCGGGCCTCCTGCAGGTCGCGGCACGTGGCATTTCCGTAGCCGTCGTACCCGAGCGTGCGGGACTTCAGCATCACCGGCCAGCCCAGGTCGCGCCCCGCGGCCTCCAGCTCGTCGGGCGACTCCGGGACCACGAAGCGCGGCACAGGGAGGCCCGCGTCGCGCAGTGCCATCTTCTGGAGGGCTTTGTCCTGCACGGTGGCCATGCGCTCCGGGTCGGGGCGCACGGGCGTGCCCTCGGCAGCCACCGCGGTCAGGTAGCGGGCGTCCACGAACTCGTTCTCCAAGGTGAGCACGCCCACCTCGCGTCCGATGGCGAGCAGCGCAGACGGGTCCTTCCAGTCGCCCTCCACCACGCCCGCGGCCATCGGCGCCGCCGGTTCGCCCGGGCTGCCCAGTACGGCCACGCGGATGCCGAGGGGCCACGCCGCCAGCACCGTCATCTGCGCCAGTTGCCCGGCTCCGGCAATGCCGACGTCGTAGGCGGGGGCGTCCGGGCTCACGGCGCGCACCGTACCAGCGGGCGTCCGGGCGCTCCGGTAGCAATCCCGCAGCAACCCCGAGCGAGGTGATGCATGGACAAGACGAAGCAGATCCAGGTCGCGATGGTCGTGGTCGCGGTGATCGGCGTGATCCTCGGCTTCGTGCTGGGCGGCTGGATCTGGGCGCTGGTGGGGCTCGTCGCGGGGTGGTTCGTGGGCGCGGCCCTCGGGGCCATCTGGGTTCGCATGTAGGGGATCCCCGGCGGCGACCCCCTGCTAACCTCCCGCGGGCGAGGGCGTTTAGCTCAGTTGGGAGAGCACCAGCTCGACAAGCTGGGGGTCACTGGTTCGAGCCCAGTAACGCCCACTCTCGGTGAAAGGTCCGCATTTGCGGGCCTTTCGGCGTTCTGAGCCCCGGATTCGGGGGAACTCCTGACCGCCGCCGCACGTATGTGCTGCGTCGTGACCGCCGGCAGGGCACACTTTCCGGATGCGCGGAATGACCCTCGATCCCCGCACCGTCGGCTTCCTCGCCGCCGGCGGCCTGGCCGTGGCTGGCACCATGGCGGGTCAGCTCGGTGCGACGTCGGCCACCACGTATGCGGCGGGCACAGCCGCGGGTACCGCGACCGCGATCTTCCTGACCCTCATGCTGCTGACGGCCGCGGTCGCGAGCGCGGCCACCAACCGGCTGGCGGCGCGGTGGGGCACGCTGAAAACATTCGGTTGGGCGCAGGTGGGTGTTGCCGCGGCCTGGACAATCGCGGGGGTCCTCGAGGGGGCCACCGATTCCAGCCTCATCGTGCTCTTCCTCGCCGCGCCGGCCTTCGGGGTGTTTTCGGGGGTCACGGCAGTGCTCACGCCGTTCGCGTGCCGTGCGTACATCAACGCCGGGTCCCTCACGGACTCCGTCGCAAAGAGGAGTGCCGTGTCCGGGGTCGCGGCGATCGTCGGGTCGGTGGTGGGCGGCTACGTCATCCAC
>Ga0255751_10001464_pt1 | contig 22439 bp, 25 predicted proteins | sample 071ome_20_FD_179951 | JGI IMG/M metagenome (GOLD analysis project Ga0255751, IMG submission 179951) | Coastal salt marsh microbial communities from the Groves Creek Marsh, Skidaway Island, Georgia - 071412BT metaG (version 2) | ecosystem: Environmental > Aquatic > Marine > Intertidal zone >... | reverse complement strand
CCGGATGAATATAGGTAAGCGATTGCAGGTCTACACCATGCTCACAGTAGCAAGGGACCTCGTCAACCAGCCTACCCTGTACTTCCCTTGTGACATGGACCATCGCGGACGTATCTACAACAAGCCCGCGTTCCTGCATACACAGGGGCCGGACTGGATGAAGGCATGTCTCGAGTTCGCCAATCCTTCCCCTATTGAGGACGCTACTGCTGAGAGGTGGCTTGCCGTTGCCGGTGCTAACGCTGCCGGTAAGGACAAGATCAGTCTCGAGGAGCGACATCAGTGGGTACTGGATAATGAAGAGCTGATCCTGTCTGTTGCTGCCAACCCCAGGGATGACCTGAGGTGGACATCGATGGATGAGCCCTTCTCCTTCCTGCGGTTCTGCCTCGAGTGGGCGGAGTACAAGAAGGTTGGTTACGGCTTCATGTCTCACATGTCTGTCCAACTGGACGCTACCTGTTCAGGCCTCCAGCATTACTCCGGTATGCTGAGGGACGATATAGGTGGACGCTCAGTTAACCTCGTGCCCGGCCTGCCTCGTCAGGACATCTACGGTGATGTCGCTGCACGGGCTACCGAGCGTCTCCGCCGGATCGTAGAGGAGGAGACAGAGGACAGCTACCAGGCCCAGCGGTGGTTGGACTTCGGCCTCGACCGGAAGATAACCAAACGTCAGGTCATGGTTGTGCCATACGCTGCAACCCAGCGTTCGTGCTTCGAGTACACCCAGCAGGCCGCTGAAGAGAAAGTGGCGTCTGGTGTAGTCGCCCCTTGGGATACCGATGGGGAGCGGGCCGACGTTGAAAAAAATAAACGTATGGCTGTGAAGCTCCTGTCTAACGTCATCTGGGCCTCGATCGAGGACGTGGTGCTGAAGGGCAGGGAGGCGATGGAATGGCTACGGACTGCCGGTTCTAAGTACGCCCAGTACCGGAACAAGCAGGACCCGGCATCCACCGCTGACGTGAAGGCCCTTCGGTGGACGACACCGGATGGTTTCACCGTCATTCACAAGGAAGTATCGTCGGAAGAACAAGAGATCAGGACCGTCTTAGATGGTCGCACACGTCTCACGTTCCGCCACGACACAGAGAAGCTCGACGCACGTTCTATGGGTACCGCCATCGCGCCGAACTTCGTACACAGTCTTGACGCCACCCAGCTCAGGATGTCTGTCCTGAAGGGGCTGGCCAATGGGATCACGGACTTCGCGATGATCCATGATAGTTTCGGTACACATGCTGGCAAGATGACCATCTTCCTCGAGAAGTGCATCAAGCCCGCCTTCATCGAACTGTATCAAGACTACGACCCCTTGGCTGACCTCCGGGCCAGCTTCCCAGAAGATCTCGAACTGCCGCCTCTCCCTAGCAAGGGAACGCTGGACCTGAATGCGGTCCAACAGAGCGAGTTCTTCTTTTCGTAAATCCTTCCCTAACTGGAGTGTCTACCATGTATACCATCTCTGACCTCGAGCAGGCTTTCGACCCGGCCCCCGACCTCTCCACCCAGCAGGTCATCGACGCTGTCCGTGACAGCATTGAGGCAGGCCTGGTGATCGAGGACCCAGACACCTTCGAGCAGAAGGTCAAGACCCTCGAGCAGCCCCAGTTAGAGGAGTACCTCCAAGAGCTGTGGGATGAGATTTAATCTATCCTTCCCCAACACCATTCCCTACACGAGAGAGATCAACACAATGGCAAAACGTGAATTCGTAAAGTTCCGCACCGCTGCTGGAACCGCAAAGTACCCCAAACTCGACCGGGCATACTCGTGGTCGAACGCCGAGAACCGCTCAGTACCTGACCCTGAAGGCCAGTACGAGCTTACCGTCTCGTTCACCCCTGAAGACGCTAAGCCTATTGAGGCTGCCGTCAAGGAGGCCATCAAGGCTGCCGGTATCGAGCCGAAGGCCCTGCCGTTCAAAAAGAACGCAGAGACTGGCCTGATCGAGGTGAAGTTCAAAGCGTACGGAACCAAGCGTGATGGCACACCCAATCGCGTACCGCAGGTAGACAGCGCAGTTAACCCGCTGCCCAGCGACTTCAAACTAACCTCTGGCTCCGTCGTGAAGGTGTCGGGCTGGATCAGTGTCGCCAAGCTCGGATGTCGTCTGAATATGACTGGCGTCCAGGTCATCAAGTACATCCCGTACGAGGCCAAGACGGACTTCGAGCCGACTGATGACGGCTTCGTGATGGACACGCCTACGGCTGCGGAAGAGGTGGTGGATGTTGATGAACCGCTCGACTTCTAATCACTACAGCGTTCGCAACGAGGCCGGGTTTCGATCCGGCCTTGAGCAAAAAATAGCAGAGGAACTCGATAGTCTGGGTATCCAATATAGGTATGAGATGGACGTGCTGAACTATGTTCAACCCGCTCGTGCCGCGAAGTACAACCCGGACTTCCTGCTCCCCAACGGCATCGTGGTCGAGGCGAAGGGCCGGTTCCTAACAAAGGACCGACAGAAGCAGCTCTTCGTGAAGAAGCAGCATCCACTGATCGATGTTCGCTTCGTGTTCAGCCGAGCTGCCACCCGCATCTCGAAGCAGTCCAAGACATCCTACGCGATGTGGTGTGATCGGTATGGGTTTCCATACGCCGATCTATCCATACCGCATGAGTGGCTGGACGAGCCTGTGAACACTGCAAGCCTCGAGGCGATCGAAGCCGCCCGCATGAAACCCAACCTAGAGGACTTCTGATGAAAGACCGTGAGAGCGAGTTCGTCAGGCACATGGCCTGCCCGTCGTGTGGGTCGAGTGATGGCAACTCGCTCTACACGGATGGGCACACATACTGCTTTGTCTGCGATACGCACACGAGAGGAGAAGGGATGGATGACCAAACGACGGAACCCGGTAGCCCAGAAGCTGCGTACGCCGCAATACAGGCCAAAGAGAGTAGAAAGCAGAAAGGACTACTCGAGGTCAAAGGAGAAACAATCGACCTACCGGATCGTAAGCTCCGAGCGGACACCCTCCGACACTTCGGATACCGAGTAATCGGAGACAAGCACGGCGCCTACTACATGGACGCCCAGCGCAACCCTGTCGCCATCAAGGTAAGGGGTGTTGACAAATCGTTCACTTGGAAAGGCGACCCCAGTGCTGCCCTGCCTCTCTACGGCCAATGGTTGTGGGGGAGCGGTAAGATGGTGGTGGTGACCGAAGGCGAGATTGATTGCCTGACAGTGAGCCAGCTCCAGAGTAACAAGTGGCCGACCGTATCCGTACCCAACGGTGCTGCCGGTGCTGCTAGGTCAGTCAAGAAGGCCCTGGACTGGCTTGAGGGGTTCGAGAAGGTCGTCTTCATGTTCGATGAGGATGAACCCGGTCGGGCCGCTGCGAAGGAATGTGCGGAGCTCCTGAGCCCCGGACGTGCATACATTGCATCGCTACCTTGTAAGGACCCTAACGAATGCTTGGTTAATGGACAAGGCGATGCAGTCATCAACGCCATATGGAGAGCCAAGGCCTACCGGCCAGACGGTATCCTGAACGGCGACGACCTGTGGGACCTCGTGTCTACCCAGCAGGACAACTCGTCTATCCCGTATCCTTGGGACGGTCTCAACGCAAAGACCCACGGCATACGACATAGCGAGCTGGTCACCTTCACGGCAGGTAGCGGTATAGGTAAGTCTGCTGTCGTTCGAGAGATCGCCTACAACCTCGTCAACACTGGTGAGAAGGTAGGGATGATCATGCTCGAGGAGAGTATCCGTACCACCGCCCTCTCACTGATGGGCCTGCACCTGAACAGGCGCTTGCACATCGATGCGACCGACGTGGACGGGGATCAGCTCAGGGAGGCCTACAACGCCACCTTGGGTACCGGACGAGTGTACCTCTACGACCACTTCGGTTCTACCGACGTGGACAACCTGTTGAGCCGCATTCGCTACATGGCGAAGGCCCTCGACTGCAAGACCATCTTCCTCGACCACCTATCGATCGTGGTCTCGGGGATGGACGGTGACGGCGACGAGCGTAGACTCATCGACCGCACCATGACGATGCTCAGGACCCTTGTTCAGGAGACTGGCATCGCCCTCATCATCGTCTCTCACCTCCGCAGGCCGGAGGGTAAGGGCCATGAAGAGGGAGCGCACACGAGCCTGTCACAGCTTCGTGGGAGCCATGCAATCGCACAGCTCTCCGACATCGTGATTGGCCTCGAGCGCAACCAGCAAGGTGACACCCCGAACGAGACCGTCATGCGTGTTCTGAAGAACCGCTTCTCCGGCGAGACCGGCGAGGCAGGCTCTTTGTTCTATGACGCCGAGACGGGGAGGCTCACCGACACGTTCGCGAAAGTACACCCACAACCAACCGAGGAGATACCGTTTTGAGCCACGACCTTTTGTTCGACATGGCCGATAAGGCCGCACTCAACACGATCAAGAACCCCGGATGGCGGGAACTACACGCACACATGCTTCGGCTTTGCGAGAAGGCCGAGAACAACGGATGGAAAAGGAGAACAGGCATGACACAGAACGACCGCATCTTGAAGCACATCAAAGCTACCGGCTCTATCTCCCAGCGCGAGGCCTTCCTCGACTACTCGATACAGAGCCTGACCCGTCGCATCCGCGATCTCAGGGAAGCTGGCTACAACATTGTTAGCCGGGGTGTGACACATCCGATCACCAAGCAGCGTTACACTCGCTACTTCCTCGAAGACACCGCAACAGCCTAATGGAGACCGATCTACATGGCATCGAAGAAATCATCGCGGGAGCCATCTTCTTCGGCTTCATCGGGCTCCTCTGGTACCTCATCTCCAAAAGTGGTGACGTGCCAGACTTGTAAATATGGTGAGCCCTATGGGGCTGACTTCACTCTTAACTGCACACTTACACTACCGCCGCACTTCGCAGCGGTAAGACGCCCAATCGTGAGCGTCGCGCAATCCTGCTCACTACACACGCCGAGGAAATAAACATGAAACGTGTCGCATTCGATCTGGAAAGTAACGGCCTCCTTTGGGATGCGACCGTGATACACTGTCTTGTCCTGAAGGACATCGATACCCAAGAGACCCGAGCATATCCACCTCACAAGGTGATAGAAGGTCTCAAGGTTTTGCAATCAGCAGATGAGGTGATCGGCCACAACGTCGTGGCCTTCGATCTTCCACTGGTTGCGAAGCTCCACCCGTGGTTTAACGCTGAGGCGTTCCGGGTGGTTGATACGCTGATCCTGTCTCGTCTCCTGTTTCCAAATCTGAGTGACTTAGATCGGGAACGAGGCTATCTGGCTGGCACCTTGATTGGTAGCCACAGCCTGAAAGCATGGGGTCAGCGTTTGTCGTTTGAGAAGGACGAGTATGAAGGCGGCTGGGAGAACTTCTCTCAGGAGATGCTGGACTACAACGTCAGGGACGTGGAAGTCACCGAAAGGCTGCACCAAGTACTTATCGAGAACCCCGCACTGTCACAACAGGCCGTCGAGATTGAGCACGAGATTGCTCACATAGCGGCTGCACAGGAGCGGTTCGGCTTCACCTTCGACAAGAAGGCGGCAGAAGAGCTGAATGCTCGACTGCTGGTTCGGAAGCACGAACTCGAACAGGAGTTGCAGGACACGTTCCAACCGTTCTACCTACCTGATGGCTTCATGGAGCCGAAGGTCAACAACAAGTGTCGGGGAGTGACGAAGGGTGATGCTTACAACAAGATCAAGCTCACCACGTTCAACCCCGGCTCACGACATCACATCGCCCATCGTCTCAAAGCTCTGTACAACTGGGAGCCAACTCAGTTCACACCGGGTGGCGAGCCCCAGGTGGACGAGGTGGTCCTCTCCGAGCTGGAGTACCCAGAAGCAAAGCTCCTCTCCGAATACTTCCTCGTACAGAAACGTCTGGGGATGTTGTCCGAGGGGAAGAACAGCTACCTGAAACTGGAACGCGATGGTGTCCTACATGGTGAGGTACTCACCGGCGGTACAGTGACTGGTCGTTGCTCCCATCGTAACCCGAACCTAGGCCAAGTGCCTGCGGTCGGTGTGCCTTGGGGAAAGGAGTTCCGCTCACTGTTCAAACCCTCTCCCGGCAACGTGCTGGTCGGGTGCGACATGAGCGGACTTGAGTTGAGGTGTCTCGCACACTTCATGAATGACCCAGAGTACACGAAGGTCCTCCTTGAGGGCGATATCCATGCAGCCAACCAAGAGAAGGCTGGACTGGAAACTCGCAAACAAGCGAAGACGTTTGCGTATGGGCTCATTTACGGAGCCGGTGCTGCGAAACTAGGAAGCATCATCGGTAAGGGTGCGAGGGAAGGACAGAAGCTCAAGACCCGTTTCTTGGACGCCCTGCCCTCACTGAAGCGCCTCATGAACCAAGTATCTACTGCTTGTAAGCGGGGATACCTAATAGGCATGGATGGTAGACGCCTCCACATTCGATCGGAACATTCGGCACTGAACACGCTGTTGCAGTCAGCCGGTGCAATCAGTTCGAAGGTGTGGGTAATCAAATTCAACCGTGCCTTGAAAGAAAGAGGGTGGGCCGACAAGGTTCACCAAGTCGCCTACGTCCATGACGAACTACAGATCGACTGTCCCCCTGACTTGGCTCAGGAGGTTGGTGAACTCTGTGTTCGCTGTATCGAGGACGCAGGTAAAGATTTGGGCTTCCGTGTTCCTTTGAGTGGGGAGTTCAAGATTGGTCGCAACTGGGCGGAGACGCACTGATGTTAGGTAACATAATCCTGTACACACTCGCGACAATAGGCGGCCTCATGTTGGGTCTTTTGATCCTCCTGTGGCTACTCGCAACATTCATCTCAATCGACGTGGAGCCATTCTATGACAAAGACTAAGCAGATTAAACCCGTACTGATCGAGTGGGCGGATGCCTGCGCATCCGTTGGTTGGTCTTACGAGACTGTCGGACAAGAGACGGCTCCAGTAGCCCAGTGCGTCACAATAGGCTGGCCGATCCACGAAGACAAAGATCAGGTCATCATCGCAGCCACGATGTCAGATGGCGCTCACAACCAAAGAATGGCGATACCGAAAGCATGGATAAAGAAACGCACAGTGATACGCTCATGACGTATAGGCGCACAGCGGATTACCTACACAGGCTGGCCGCTGAGTTGAAAGATGCGCCCAACACTTCCCTAAGTTCACAGGCTGCAAACCTGCATACAGCAGCTCGGCAGATGTCAACCCTCATCACACTTGTGAACACCCTCATACGCGAAAGAGAACGATAATGTACGCACTTGTAATCATCCTCCTGATGGCCCCTCAACTCGGAGAGGCTCAGTCCATCAAGTACAAGGTCACCCTTACCCCATCGAATGAAGTCTGCGAAATGATGCGTTTCAGGGTGCTCACCTCGATCCCAAAAGAGCTGAAGATCGCAAACATCAAACATGCCTGCGTCCCGCTTGGTCGTGAACAGAAGGAAAGCTAATCCATGAACAGACATCTCCTCATCGACGCCGACATAGTAGCCTACCGCGCATGCGCTGCTGCTGAGACGGAGACGGAATGGGAGACCGATGTCTGGACGATTACATGTGACCACAAGGAAGCTCAAATCTCGTTTGACGACCAGATCGAGTACCTTGTGGACGCTGCACACGCGAGCTCGTACTCGCTATGCTTCTCCTCATCGGATAACTTCCGCAAGGCCCTCTACCCTGCCTACAAGGCCAACAGGGCGAGCCGGAAGCCGGTGGGGTACAAGCACTTCGTCCAGAAAGTCTTCGACCGTAACGAAGGTCTAATCGTCACCAAGCCTACTTTGGAAGCAGACGACTGTATCGGCATCCTAGCAACGACCCCTTCTAAGGGGCGTGAGATGATTATCTGGTCCGCCGATAAGGACCTGATGCAGATACCCGGCCTGCACCTCGTGGACGGCGCAGTAATCGAGTGCGGCTCCCCCGGAACAGATATGTGGTTCTATACCCAAGTCCTGACTGGTGACAGCACCGATAACTACCCCGGCTGTCCCAATATAGGTCCAAAGAAGGCAGCGGACATTCTAAACAAAGAACTGTCTTGGACCTCTGTAGTCAATGCTTACCTCAAGGCAGGCCTTACTGAAGACGATGCCTTACTACAAGCTCGCATGGCTCGCATCCTGCAAGCCTCCGATTGGAACAAAGAGAAACAGGAGGTGATCCCTTGGAAGCCGACACCCACTGCGTAAAGAGCGAAGGTAAATGTAGCGAGACCCGCTGCAACATCTGCCCCCGATATACCTACTCACCATATGGAGTCCACATGTCCTACTTCGGTAGCAAGCCGATCGCGGCTGAAAGTAAACCCGCCTACCCACTCGATGCCCCGCAACCCTACATCACCAGCCGTTGTGCTCAGGAGGATTACCAGATGGAAATGTCCGACGCTGTAGCCCGCGCTGAGACCCTCGAGGGCTGGGCCAATCGGGTGATTAAGGAGCCAGGCGAAGCCGTTCCCACCGACGCTGTCGTCAAACCGTCTCACTACACCAAGTGGAAGATCGAGCCGATCAACTTCATCATGCGCAACGACATGCCGTTCTGGATGGGTAACGTCGTTAAGTACTGCATGCGTGCTGATGATAAGAACGGTGTCGAGGACCTTCGTAAGGCTATTCGCTACATCGAGTTCCGCATCCGCCACTTGGAAGGTGATGTGGAGATCACACGATGATTACTCTCGAAGTCTTGGAAGACCAGACCTACAACTACCGCATCACATCTGATGACGCAGACCATGAAGACCTACAGGTCTCCCTCCTTCCCGAAGACGGGAAGATGCTCCTCCAACAGTACGAAGACCCGGACGATGGGGATGATGAGTTCCAGCTAATCGTCCTGACACCGAGGATGGCATATGCACTCTTGGGGGTCCTGAAGGCTTCTATTAACGATGGGAAGTAACATGACAAAACCGACGGATGAACTGGAGGAACTACAGCGAGAATGCCTAGCACAATTCTTCGACTTCTTCGACGCATCTACTGACCTACACATGTGGCAGGGCTTAATCTACGAGGAAGCAAAAGAGGTTCTCACCGCATCTACTGATGCAGACCGACTGAAGGAGTGTGTAGACCTCGCCTACGTCTGTGCAGGCCTCCTCACCGCCCTTGAGCGGTCCACGACTGAAGATGTTGAAGACCTTCGGGAAGTACCCGATTACGAATCCATCACGGTCAGCGCTGCTTACGAAGTGACTAGCACCGTGTTGGACCTTGTAGGCGATGATGCCTTCGATGAGGCATTCAAGCGTGTACATGCGTCTAACATGTCCAAGCTAGGTGAGGACGGTAATCCCGTCCGTAGGGCCGACGGTAAAATTCTGAAAGGCCCCAACTATAAACCGCCCGTACTAGATGACCTCGTACTGCGGGCTCCAACAACAACTCTTAACTAGGGATCGAATTATATGAAGAACTGGCGTGGACCGTCATTACCAATCTCCAAAGAAATCCACGCCATGAAGTATCGGCTAGACAATGAGAGCTTCGACGAGTGCATCTATCGCATCGCCGGAGCCCTCTCCGATGGCAGGGATCATTTCCGCGAATTGTCTGACATCCTGATGGACATGCGCTTCCTACCAGCAGGCCGAGTACAGGCTGCAATAGGTAGCCCACGAGTAACTACCGCCTACAACTGCTTTGTCTCAGGCATAATCGAAGACAGTATGGACAGCATCATGGGGCGTGCAGCAGAAGCTGCCGAGACCATGCGTAGGGGTGGAGGCATAGGGTATGACTTCTCCCGCCTCCGTCCGAAAGGCGACCGTATCAAAACGCTGGACAGCAGAGCCAGCGGTCCTATCAGCTTCATGGCTATCTTCGACGCAGTGTGTCAAACCATTGCGTCTGCCGGTCATCGCCGGGGTGCCCAGATGGGCGTCCTCCGTGTAGACCACCCGGACATCGAGGAGTTCATCCGGGCTAAACATAACTCTGACAAGCTAACCGGGTTCAACATCTCGGTAGGCATTACCGACCACTTCATGCAGTGCCTTGAAGCTGGTGAAAAGTTTCCACTGAAGTTCGACGGGAAGGTGTACAGCTACATCGACCCCCGCAACCTCTGGGATGACATCATGCGCAGTACGTGGGACTGGGCAGAACCGGGTGTTCTGTTCATCGACCAGATCAACCGCATGAACAACCTTCGTTACTGTGAAACTATCGAGGCTACGAACCCTTGCGGCGAACAGCCCCTACCACCATACGGAGCCTGCCTTCTTGGCTCCTTCAACATGGTGAAATATGTCAAGAACGATAATGAAGGAAATCGCATTTTCGATAGGCATCAGCTTATCCGTGATATTTATCCTGTCCATCGTGCTATGGACAATGTGATCGACCGCACCATCTACCCACTCAATCAGCAGGAGCGTGAGGCCAAGGCCACACGCAGGATGGGCATCGGTGTCACTGGGATGGCCAATGCACTAGAGGCCTGTGGCTTCCGCTATGGTTCCCCAGAATACCTACAACAGCAATCGTACATCCTCGCAGACCTGAACACCAATCTCTATCTATCCTCCTCATGGACGGCTGAAGAGAAGGGTTCGTTCCCTCTGTTCGACAAAGAGCGATACCTCGAGAGCAACTTCGTACAAACACTCCCAGACAGTGTGTTTCGATCCATCGAGGAGTTCGGTATGCGTAACTCACACCTCACCTCCATTGCCCCGACCGGCACCATCTCGCTCACAGCAGATAACGTCTCGTCCGGCATCGAGCCTCCGTACCTCCTACACTATGACCGCACGATCCAGACCTTTGATGGGCCCCGAGTAGAACGTGTCGAGGACTATGCCTACCGGGACTTCGCCATTGAAGGCGTCACTGCTGACAAGGTGGATGCAAAGGCCCACGTTGATGTCCTCTGTTCCGCCCAGCGGTTTGTGGACAGTGCCGTCTCGAAGACGTGTAACGTAGGCGATGACGTGGAGTTCGATGAGTTCAAGGACCTGTACATCCAAGGTTGGAAAGGTGGAGCCAAAGGGCTCACGACATTCCGAGCCTCTGGTAAACGATTTGGCATCCTGAATGCACCGAAGGAGGACGAACCAAAGGCCGAGGCTTGTACCTTTGATCCTTCAACCGGCATCCGAACTTGTGAGATTTAATATGATGGACGAAGACAAACTTCCTTACATCTCGGAAGAGCTGATCAAGTATCTAGAGAAGCTCTATCCCGACACGGCCCCAGAGCCGACGCAAACTGAGCGAGAAATCTGGATGAACCGTGGAGCGGTCGGCGTAGCCCGTCATCTCCGCATGATCTACAACGAACTAACTCAAAACTCACTAGGAGAAATGTGACATGTGTTTCGGAAATTCCCCCGATCCCGCTCCGCCTCCGCCGCCACCTCCAGCTCCTCCTCCGGTACTTGAGCAATCCGCTCCTGGCAACACGGCTCCGAAGACAGCGGATAGTATGGCGAACAAGGCAGCAGGCACGAAGAAGTACCGCACCGATGGACTTGGTATCCCAACCGACTCCTCCAGTGGTGGCTCTAGCGGCCTCTCAATTCCCATATAAGGACTAAACAATGAATACAGGCGATAAGACACTAGAAGCGAGATACTCGCAACTTGAAGATGGTCGCCGGTCGTTCCTCTCGAGGGCGCAGCGTTGTTCTGAGCTTACTCAGCCAACCCTGATCCCTCCTGATGGACACGGACCTACCACAGAGTACTACACCCCGTGGCAGTCCATCGGCGCTCGAGGAGTGAATAACCTAGCCTCCAAACTACTACTGTCTCTCCTTCCCCCCAACTCTCCCTTCTTCCGGCTTATCGTCGATGACTTCACCCTCGATGAGATGACTGGTCGGCCTGGTGGTCGAGCTATGGTAGACGAGGGGCTTAACAAAATCGAACGGGCTGTCCAGTCCGAGATCGAAGCCTCCGGGCTACGGTCCCCGATCTTCCTAGCACTGAAGCACCTGATCGTTGGCGGCAACGTCCTGATCTATCTCCCGCCGGATGGTGACATTCGCGTCTACCGTATGGACAGCTACGTCGTCCAGCGTGATGTGATGGGCAACGTCCTGGAGGTTATCGCGAAGGACGAGGTGTCCCGCGAGATGCTGTCAGAGGAAGACCGTGCCCTCCTGTCGGACGACGAGGAGGACGATACGGACGTGTCTAAGGACCGCAACGTTAAAATATTCACCCGCTGGTTCCGTGACGACAACCGCTGGAAGATGTATCAGGAGATCGCCAAGAAGCGTGTACCTGGCTCCGAGGGCTCATGGCCTATCGAGAAGCCCCCGTTCATGGCCCTCCGCTGGACCCCTGTAGACGGTAACGACTATGGCCGGTCCTACGTTGAAGAATACATTGGCGACCTCATCGCCCTCGAAGGCCTCTCGAAGGCTGTTGTCGAGGCGTCTGCTGTTGCTGCGAAGGTTGTCTTCCTGCTGAACCCGAACGGGGTGACCCGTATGCGGGACATCACGAAGGCAGAGAGTGGTGACATCGTTATCGGCAAGGCCGACGACGTAGCCGCCATCCAGACCCAGAAGCAGGCCGACATGCGGATCGCGTATGAAGCCGCCAAGACCATCACTGAGCGCCTATCGTTTGCCTTCCTCATGCACTCCTCCGTGCAACGGCAAGCCGAGCGTGTGACCGCAGAGGAGATCAGGTTCATGGCCTCGGAGCTCGAAGATGCCCTCGGCGGCGTCTACTCGATCCTGAGCCAAGAGTTCCAGATGCCCCTCGTCACTCGCATCATGGACCGCATGACCAAGGCCAAGCGCCTCCCGCCACTCCCCAAGGGTGTCGTGAAGCCTGCCATCGTCACAGGTCTGGAAGCCCTCGGTCGTGGACACGATCTAAACAAGTACCTCACGATGCTGAAGGCACTCCAGCCTCTCGGCCCTGAGGTCCTAGCAAAATACATGAACCCCGGTGACTACATCTCCCGCGTAGCAACCTCCCTCGGAATCGACGCCGCTGGGCTCGTTAAGAGCGAGGATCAGATGATGCAGGAGGAGCAGCAGGCACAGCAACTAGCCCAGATGCAGCAGATGCAGCAGATGATGGGCGATGTGGCAGGAAAGGCCGCACCGAACGTAGTCAAGGGCATTGCAGATCAACAGGCACGGGCCGACGAGGCCGCAGCCACATCCCCACAGGAATGATAAATGTCAGAAACCGAAAGCGTGGAAATCAAGAGCTTCGATGAAGAGTACAACCCTTCACTCGAGGACGAGGCTTCTAAGTTCGAAGACCCGGTAGACCCGGATCGTCCAGCATGGTTACCTGAAAAGTTCGCCTCCGTCGAGGACATGGCCAAAGCCTATTCCGAACTGGAGAAGAAACAAAGCAGAGGTCAGAATATTGCGGATGACATCCCGACTGAAGATACCCCGGAAGACGCAGAAGAAGCAGACACCGAAGTATCACAAGAGGAGACTGAGCAAGCAGCTCGCGAAGCTACAGAAGCAGCGGGACTGGACTTTGATGACCTTAGTAGAGAGTATTGGGAAGCGGGAGAACTGAGCGAGGATGCTTATACAAAGCTCGAACAGTCCGGCATCCCTAAGAACGTAGTCGATGCTTTCATCAAGGGGCAGGAAGCCCTCCTCGACCGTACGCGGAACGAGGTGTTTGAAACCGTCGGCGGTGGTGAGAACTACCAGTCCATGATTGAGTGGGCTGCGGACACTCTCCCACCTGAAGAGATCGAGGCCTACAACCGGGCTGTAAACAGTGCCGACCTGAACACCGCCAAGATGGCAGTGACTGGTCTGAAGGCACGTTTCGATGCTTCGGAAGGCTTTGAGCCCCGGAGGTCTGTCAAAGGTGCTGCCGCCCAGGCTGCCCCACAGTCCTACCGTTCACTTGCTGAGATGCGAGCTGAAATGTCTGATCCACGTTACAGCTCTGATCCGGCGTTCCGTCGCGAGGTCGAGAAGAAACTCGCCAACAGCGACATATTCTAGGAACTACATCGATGGCCCGTGATTACGATAAAGAGTATAAAGCATCGCGGACGCCAGAGCGCCGTCGCGCCAACATAATGCGGCAACGAGCGCGGCGTTTGATGATAAAGAAACATGGAGAGAAAGCTCTGAAGGGTAAAGAGGTGGATCACAAGAACCTTAACCCCACCGATAACCGGATGAGTAACCTCTCCATTAAAACCCGGTCTGCTAACAGACGTAAGCAGCCCAAACACAAGTAGAACAACCAAACCTTCTGGCCCTAATCCCAACCCTGCGGGGTGTGAGGAGGTGGATAACTAGATCGTGAGAAGTGCTACATTTCAACCCTAATCCTTAATCAACCACTTTTCATTTCAGAAGGAATATTATTATGGCTAATGCAACTCCCTCCCGTCTTGGTCAGGTCGCTGGCGCTGGTGACACCGATGCCCTCTTCTTGAAGGTATGGTCCGGCGAAGTGATGACCGTCTTCTATAACAACTGCGTTATGAAGGACAAGACTCGTGTTCGCAACCTGTCGCACGGTAAGTCTGCCCAGTTCGCCGCTATTGCTGGCAACTCGGCTGCCTACCACACGCCGGGTGCTGAGATCACCGGCAACGCTGTCCAGCACGATGAGAAGGTCGTCACGATCGACGACATGCTCATCAGCTCGGCGTTCATCGCGAACATCGACGAGGCAAAGAACCACTACGAGGTCCGCTCGGAATACGCCCGTGGCTGCGGCGAAGCACTCGCCCAGACCTACGACCGCAACCTGTTCTCGCTGGCTGTTAAGGCAGCTCGCGACCCGTCGGGTATCGGTGCAGGCGCAGTTGGGCAAGGCGATGCGGTTTCGACCAACATCGGCGCTACCCCGACTGTTCAGCAGATCGTTGATGGCATCTACGCTGCGGCGCAGACCCTCGACGAGAAGAACATTCCGGCATCGGATCGCTACGTCTTCGTATCTCCGGCTACCTACTGGGGCCTAGTCACGAACGACAAAATCCTGAACAAGGACTTCACCTCCGAAAACGGCGCATACGAAGATGGCACCGTCATCAACGTCGCTGGCATGAAGGTCGTGAAGACCAACAACCTCGCCCAGAACCACGTCACCGGCACTGTAGACTTCGGTACTAAGTACCAGGTCGATGCCTCCGACACTGCGGCTCTGGTTATGCACCCATACGCAATGGGCACCGTAAAGCTCCTGGACCTGAAGTCCGAGAGCGCATACGACATCCGCCGTCAGGGCACCCTGATGGTTTCGAAGATGGCCGTGGGTTAATTATGGCCCCTCTGCGGAGTAATCCGCAAAGCAAAGTTCTCTAATTCGGTGGACCTCTCTATGAGACAATACCGAGCCAAGCCTCGCAAGAGGAAGGTGTAACGACTATCCCGCAAGGGAGTAAGACCAAGTGGTCTGAAATGGGAACTCTCCGACTCGGAGAAAGATATAGTCTGATCTGTAGGGCGACCTACAGCAGCCGAAAGGCGGTCACAGCTTAACGACCTGTGGCGAACACTCATGCACGGCGTCATTCGTCCAGAATGCATCATCGAACTGCGTAAGGCGGCTTAATCCTTACACGGGGAGGGCTTCGGCTCTCCCCACTTTTTCTTTTATTCATACTTTACCTATTTACCGGAGGTCATAGATGACTACCTACGTTAATCCCATGACGAAGCTACAGGCTGTCAACATCTGCCTCTCGTCAATGGGTGAACCCCCCATCTCTACTCTCGATAGCGCCGCCCCGGACGCTCAGGTTATCTCGGACATTATCGACGAAACCTCACGATCAGTGCAGGCCATTGGCTGGCATTGGAACATCGAGAAGTACATACTCTCCCCCAACACTAATAACGAGCTCGTGCTCCCGAACAATACACTCCGTGTAGACAGTGTAGACACCTCGTCTGACATTGATGTGATCCAGCGTGGACTTCGTTTGTTCAATCGCACGGACAACGCCTACACATTCACCGACCCGATCACGGTCGAGGTATTCGTTGGTCTACCCTTCGATGACCTCCCGTTTGCAGCCAAGCAGTACATAGCCCTCGCGGCTGCCCGTATTGCCCAGCAGCGTCTACTTGGGTCTGACAGTCTCTACAAGTTTAACGTCCAAGATGAGCAACGGGCTTGGCTGAACCTTCTCCGTGATGAGTCTGACGTGTCGGATCGCAACATGCTTTACGACAGCTACAGCACCTCCTCCATGCTCATGCGTGGAGCCTTCTCACGAGGAGTAATCTAATGCTAATATCCGGCTCACTTGTTAATTTGGTCGGCGGCGTCTCACAGCAGCCGCCATCTCTCCGGCTCTCCACTATGTGCAGCCGGATGGAGAACGCATGGCCCAGCCTCATGTCTGGCCTACAGAAGCGTCCTCCTACTGAACACGTTTCTGCTGTCAACATCGCCGCCCCTAACAAGGCCAAGGCGCACTTCATCGACAGGTCTAACACCTACCGCTACCTCATCATTGCGATGAACGGGGACCTGAAGGTAGTTGATGTAGAGACCGGTGCTGAACAGACGGTGACCTTCCCTGACGGCAAGAGCTATCTGGATGTCACTTCCCCAAACGACGACTACCGATTCCAGACGATTGGTGACTACACCTTCATCCTGAATAGGACCAAGGCTGTTGGCACAGTAGCAAAGGTTGAGTCCGGCGGGTATACACCTGATGGCACCGCCGCTAACTTCGCGTCCCTCCCCACAGCCGCTATAGGTTATCTTGGGGATGTCTACCAGACGACCGACACCAGCTTCTACTACCTCTGCGTAGATATACCGGGGGTTGATCAGGTGTTGGAGTGGGAATTGGTTGGTCAAGTAACAATAACCGAGGGTGACGACTTCTTTTGGTCTCTCCCAAACCCATCTTCGGGTAGCGAAGGTGATACTATTGTCTTGGCTGAGGATTATGGTGACGGGCTTCCTGTTTACTTTGAATACGAATTGGTAGAGACCCAAGCAGCCGTTCCTGTGAGCTATGAGTGGCAGGTACGGGACATCTCCCAAATTTCCCCTAACTTCTCCGGTCGCCGTAACCCCCAGAACGAGGCCATCGTATACGTTCAGCAGTCTGTAGCTAACCACTACTACTCGGTCTACATCGACGGAACCCTCGAGGCCTCCTACCTCACCCCGGTAGGCACTGATGCGAGCACCGCCGTACCTGATACAGCCGTTATTGCCGGGGAGCTGAAGACGGACTTGGAGACGAATGGCTGGACCGTTATACAGAATGGCTCGACCCTTACGATCACCGACTTCCCTACCGATGGGAAGATAGAGGTGCAGGGTGGTTCAGGCGACAAGGCCCTCAAGGCATTCTACAAGAATGTCCTCTCCTTCTCCGACCTTCCTCCTAACGCTCCTGAAGGCAAGATCGTGAACGTCCAGGGAGACCCTGAGGAGGCCGGGGATGACTACTACGTCATCTTCAAAAACGGCTTATGGGAAGAATGCGTGGGCTATGGTGAAGGCGAGGAGCTACAACTAGCTACCATGCCCCATACCCTGATCCGCAACTCTGATGGTACATGGACCTTCCAAGAGCATAACTGGAAGGGACGTACCGCTGGTGACGCCAGTAGCTCCCAGAACCCATCCTTTGTGGGCAGGACCATTAACGACTTGTTCACATGGGTAGGCCGTCTGGGCTTCCTGTCTGACGAGAACATCATCATGTCGGAAGCGAATAACTACGAGAACTTCTACCGGACAACCGTGACCCAGCTCGTGGACAGTGACCCCATCGATGTAGCAGCCCTGAGCGATCAGGTGAACATCCTACGCCATGCGGTTCAGTTCAACAAAGACTTGATTGTCATGTCCTCCAAAGAACAATTCCGTGTCGCTTACGACAACTACCTCTCTCCTAAAACCATCAAGGTGCAGTTCTCTTCTGGCTTTGACGTCTCGGAACGCATCAAGCCTACCATGTTGGGCACCTCGCTCTACATGGTAGATGACCGTCCGTTCTACAATTACGTCAAGGTCCGCGAGTTCTACCCGAAGGAGAATGGCACCATAGATGATGCAGATGACGTAACAGCCCCGATCCCTGAGTACATCAAAAATGATGTTCAGTTCGTTGCTGGCTCTGACCGTAATCAGGTCTACATTGTTGGGACGCAGGGAGAGACGAACTCCCTATTCGTCTACAAATACTTCTGGGCCGGAAATAAGAAGGTACAGAACGCTTGGAGCAAGTGGACCTTCCCGGCTGTTACCCGCATTCTGTGGGCTGGCTTCTCTGGATCGTATATGTACCTACTCATGCAGCGGACCGATGGTCTGTTCTTCGAGCGCATCTTCCTCGACGAGGACGTATATACAGACACTAAGGACCTGACGTACTACATCGACAGGCGGTATGAACTAGCCCCAGCAGACATTTCGTTCGCCGGAGGTAACACCACGCTGACCCTTCCATACGAGCCTGTAGGTAAGGTGGAGGCCATCTCATGTGATCATACTCTAGAGGTGTATGGTCTGAGGCACACAACGTCTGCCACGGCTAACCCCGATGAATACACTGTTGCTAACGAGGACCTGACCGGGAAGGAGGTCTATGTAGGCATCCCCTACACCTTCTCCTTTGAGTTCTCGACGATCTATCCGAAGCAGCAGCGTGGACAAGGCGAGGTAGCCCTCCTCGATGGCAGGGTTCAGTTGAGGTATCTGACTATCTCATACAACAACACAGCCTACTTCGATGTGAAGTCGGAGACCGTCGGACGAGACCCGTTTAACTTTACGTTCACTGGTCGTATCGTCGGACAGGCATCATCCAATATAGGTGTTGTCCCCCTCGATAGTGGGTCTTACCGACTCCCTGTCCTAGCGGTAAACACTGATTCAACGATCACGCTAACAAACAGTACTCCCTACCCCTGTTCCTTCGGCAACGCCGAGTACCAGGCAGAGTATCAACCAAAATCTAGAAGGCGTATATGAACCAATACTACAGGCCTGCCATAGAGCAGGACGTAGAGTTCGTAGCACCTAACCTTCGTACCGCAGACATCCAAGAGTGTGAGGCCGCTGGCTTCAACGCTCTGGATGCTCTGTGGGCGTCTTTCCATGCATCGGAGGTATGCTACTTCCTACACCATGAAGGCGACCCCGTAGGCATCACAGGCGTCTGTCCCAGCCCTCTAGGGCCTGAGTTCGGCACCGTCTGGATGATGGGGACGGACAAGATCAAACGCTATCGCTCGCCTTTCCTACGATCCAGTAAACAGGCACTCGACGATCTATTCGAGGCCTCAGGTAGGCGATGCCTCCACAACATGACGTGGTCCGGGAACACACTCCACCATCGGTGGCTGAAGTACCTCGGGTTCACATTCCTCCCTTCAATCACTGTCCCTCCCCACGGAGAGATATTCCTCCCCTTTGCTAAACTAAAGGAGTAGCACCATGTGTACAATCATGGCGGCACTAGGTGCTGCCTCATCTGTAGCCAAGTTCGCAGGCCAACAGCAGGCAACCGATGCCTACAATTCGCAGGCTGCGGCTGCACACCGGGATGCCGGTATAGCCGCATCCAACAAATACACAGACGAGCAGCGTAAGCTCATTTATAACTCTAGGTCTGCCCAACAGAAGGGCTACGAAGCCGCCCTGAAGGGCAGGGCCGCAGTAGCCACCGGCACAGCCTCGTCAGGCTCTGCTGGTATTGCAGCAGGCTCCCTGACCCTCGACCAGCTTATCGCTGCCTCCAAGCAGAAGGCTGCGGAGAACGAGGCTCGTGTACAGACCAAACGAGAAGATATGACAGAGGCCTACCGTGGCCGAGTGAAGACGTATGAGGCCGAGGCCCAGCAGCGTATTAACTCCATGCCCCTCAAGGAAGGCCCCAACCCTCTCGGTCTAGCAATTAACATAGCGGGTGCCGCAGTAGGCGGTATGAACACGTCCAACCCCGGTTGGGCTTCCTCGTTTAGCTTCCCGACATTCAAATAATCTAGGAGATCACAATGGCAGGGATCACCCTCCCCGATCAAGAAACTGTAGACTTGGGTAATTCGAGGATTACCCCCCGTGAGACATATGCGGTTGATCCTCGTGCCATCCAGAGCCAATACCGCGACAGTGTAGCCAATGCCGACCAACTCGCTCGCGCCTTGGCAGGCCTATCCAAACAGGTCGGTCAGACCGAGGCCCTACAGGCAGAGCGAGAGTTGAAGCAGAAGGACGTCATCGCGGCCTCTGTGATGAATGACATCAAGGTCGGCCCAGGCGGTAAGCCCCTTCAAGAGCAGCTAACAACGCTACGTCCTGACATGAGGCCACGTCTGCGTGCTGCGGTGGCTGAGAGCATAGGTGCTACTCATGGTGCCGCAGAGGCCCGCAAGGCGTACGAGGCTGAGATAGCCAAGAACCCCGAGGCCTTCAACACACCTGAAGCAGCGCAGGCGTTCTTTCAGAACTGGGCCGCGAAAGCGGCAGCCCGCGTGGGCGCAAACCAGTTCTACGGTCCGGCATACATTGCAGCCGCTAAGAAGTACTTTGCAGGCGCTGATGCTAACGAGGCTCGTACTCGTGTCGCCAAGATGAAGAAGCTCATAGCTGAACGCAGCTCCGAAACCCTAAGTGAGTCCTTGTTTGGCAAGGGCGTGAAGGGTGACGAGGCTGGCTCTAAGGCTAACACGTCGTCTACGGGTGGCGGTGGTAACGTTACCTACGCTGACAGTTTCAAATCTAAGATACGCAACAAAGAGATTACTGACAGCCTGAAGAACCAGATCGCCAAGGCCGGTAAGATGACCGGGCTGAACGCAGTTGTACACTCAGGTGGACAGGATGCGAAGGGCCCTGGTGCGCGTCGGACTGGAAGCAATCGGCATGACCACGGTAACGCCGCTGACATCGACCTTACGGACGGTGCAGGTCGGCGCTTGTCCTTCTCCAACCCAGCGGATCGTAACAAGATCAGCTCATTCATTACCCACATCGTCGCAGCAGGTGCCAACGGCATCGGAGCTGGGCCGGGTTATATGACTGATGGCCGTATTCACGTTGGCGGAGGCAGTAGCCTGACGTGGGGCGCAGGTGGTAGTTCTAAGAATGCCCCGGCATGGGTGAAGGCTGCATACGCTGAAGGTATGCGCCTCCGCAAGGCCGGTGGTAGGGCTACAACCCCAGGCTCCCCCGTGAGCGCCTCCTCCATGATCCGCCAGTTCGAGGGGTTCAGGGCAACCTCATACCTCGATAAAGGCGCTGACAATAAGCACCGCATTGGCTTTGGTAGCGATACCATCACCAAGGCAGACGGAACCGTCGTCCCGGTAACACCCGGTATGACCGTCTCGAAGGCCGATGCAGAGCGTGATCTGGAACGACGTATCAAGACCGAGTTCGCACCGAGAGCGCAGAAAGCTGCTGGTGGTTGGTGGAAGGGTGCCAGTGAAGGCCAGAGGGCCGCACTAATCTCGCTCACCTACAACTATGGCAACGTACCTAAGTCGGTACGGGAGGCCCTCAAGACCGGCGACAACAATAAGATTGCCGCAGCCATTGAGGCGCTGCCCTCCAAGCTCCCGGGCCTGTCCCGGCGCAGGATGGCTGAGGCCGCCGCTATTCGTAGCGGTAACTCCGAAAGCACCCCGAATGCTACCGGCGCTATGGTCGGTGACTTCTTGGACGAGAACTCCCCTAACCCTGAGATCGGTGTTCAGAAGAGTACCCTCCCAGCCTCCCAGCTATTCCAGAACTTCCAGAAATGGGATTCGAACGAAGAGCTGCGGTCTGGTGACCTCATCAGCCGGAAGGAGCGTAAGGCGAAGTTCATCGAGGTCGTCACTAACCGTGCCCTGGCCACACAGGATCCGAGCCTCCTGAAGCAGATACCGAAGTTCTATGTAGACAAGGATGGTAAAAAGCAGGCCTTTCTCACAGACAGTGAGTATGCCGCTATACAGAAGTCTATGCGGGACATTGAGAAGATTCGGGTCTCCGGTATCACTGCTGCCCGTAAAGCCCGCGAGAGCGCTCGCAAGGATGCCCACACGGCTGCTATAAGTGAATATCGCACCCGTATAACAAGCTTCTACTCTGATCCCCAGAACGCCGGTAAGGAGTTCAAGATCAGCATGGATGACTTGAAGCGTATCCAAGCGAACGCCCCTGATGGGTTTGATGCTGCTGCATACGCCATCAAGATGCGGAAGTCCTTCACGGATGCTACCGGAATGTCCACGGCCAATAAGGAGCTACTCAAGCGTGATTGGACCCAGAAGATACTGAACGCGGCGTGGCGTGGGGATACAGATAGTCTCCATGACCTTCGTAACAAGATAAACGATGGTGAGGTCCCGGCTGACCTCCGAAACGGCTTGGTAAAGGAAGTCGAGAAGTATCTCGATCCTAAGTATGCCGGTGCCATCTCCGGCCCTGAGTTCAAGGCTGGCCTGAAGACTGTTGAGGAAATCATCGATGGTCAGAAGGGTGGGGCACTGTCCCTCAGTAATACGGTGAAG
>Ga0255751_10001458_pt1 | contig 22511 bp, 32 predicted proteins | sample 071ome_20_FD_179951 | JGI IMG/M metagenome (GOLD analysis project Ga0255751, IMG submission 179951) | Coastal salt marsh microbial communities from the Groves Creek Marsh, Skidaway Island, Georgia - 071412BT metaG (version 2) | ecosystem: Environmental > Aquatic > Marine > Intertidal zone >... | reverse complement strand
CTTTACCAAGAGTTTTCACAATTTTGATTATATGTTGTGCAAGAGCTTGAATCTCCTTTGGAGAGGCTCCCTTGATTTGAGATGATTGGCCAGCAAGATCAATTAAGAACTTTTTGAACTCTTGAAGAGTGTTGGTCTCATCTTTTTCTTGTTGGGCTTTCTCAACCTCTTCTAGAATAATCTCTTTGATTCGTGATTCTGTTAATTTCATTTATTTACCTCGAAAGTGTTCTATTGTTATAATTGTCTCTAAGAAACTGTATTAGTTTCTCATTGAAGTTTAATTCTTCAATTGATGTATTTCCATCCATACCTTTTAAATCTTTGATCATTGTCTGTATAAATGCTATTTCTATCTTGTCATCTAGAATCCTTTGCCAATCATCATCGATGTTCAACAACTTCATGAAACCGGAAGTCGTATCTTTATTATCTTCGGCTGTCATAATGTCCTTAACAATGTTTTGGAATACTTGATTTACATCTGCTGTTCCTTCTTTATAGGCTGTTTGCAGATCTTTGGAGACTTTGAAGACTTTTAAAATCCATGAAGCAGCCGAGATTAAAGATTTTGCAGCAGGAAACACTTGATCAACGAGAAACTTTATAGCCTTCTCTCCAACCTTGCTAACAACATAACCTCGTATCTTTTCGTTCTTTGCTATTGTTGTTAAGACCTTTAGCGCAACATCCTTGCCTTTCTGCTTGATCGCATCCTTGAGGCCAACCTCTTGAATTGACTTCAAGAATTCAATTGCTCCCTTGGAAAATTCTTCGATGCTCTTCTTTGAAGCTTCATCTACGTCTCCAAGGGCATCGGTTATTCCAGCCAATGCATTAGCTATAGCTTGCGCTACTTTCTTAAGTTGTGTGCTATTTGATAAGATGTAAGCATTTAGTCCGGTTAATAGTTCGTTTACAGTTCTTGGAGAATCTTGCTGCTCTTGTAATACATTTCTTCTCCAGTTTTCCATTATCAACTTCATATCTTTTGACATATTAAAAACCTCAATACCATAAATAGCAAAAAGGGAGGCTTTTGACCTCCCAATAATTCATTAATGATATGTTGTTTCATCCGGATCGTGATTTAATAGTTGATCGAAGAAATGCCTTAACTCTGGACTTTGGGATAAATAATATCCAGCGGTTCCAATCATTGAGATTTCCTTAAGATCAAACCCTTCTTTACCGGCTCTCTCGCATATATTCATAATTTGTTGCATAATTGCGGCTTTCTTGCCGGTTGTGTCGGCTTTAAGCTTTTTCATCATCTCTTCAATTGCGTCTTCATCGAATATCTTGTTCATTTGTTCTCCTTCATTTTGTTAACCAGCCATGAAGAAGATTCGGTCTTGCCTCCTCCAATGTTCCATAGCATCTCGATACCAAGTTCATTGCACACATCCATCTCAGGTGTGTTATCAGTTTTGCGGTCTCCACCGTTTGCGAAGTATGTTGGCTTCAATCTATATAAGGCCTCACATACAGTTCCATCGGAATCATCCACACCGGTGGTCATCATAACTCCTTTTATCGAACCGGCAATGAAAGATCGTTGAGCAAAGTCCATAAATTTGTAACCCTTCTTTCTCTCAAGCCATTCATCGCTATTCAAAATTACCACGACATCCCCAAACTTTGAGGCTTCTAAGATCATTTGAACGTGACCCTTATGGATAGGGTCAAAGCCACCCGAAACGGCGACCAGAGGTCTAAAACTTCCCATATTAGCTCCTGTTTTATATAAAGTCTTTCCATTCACTAGGAACGCAAAAACCCCTCAACAAGATACTTATTGACCAACGAGGAACAACAGGGTCTTTGATGAGGGGCATCCTAGCTTCTTGAGGTGTCTTATCTCCTTTCTTACTGTTGCACCCCTTACAGCAAGCGACAATATTTGTCCAGTTTTTATCTCCGCCTCTAGACTTGGGTATCACATGATCCATTGTAAGTTCAGATGTTGAGAATACATTACCACAATATTGACATGTGTTTCTATCTCGGTATATTACATTCTTTCTATTGCAGTTATAGGACATGAAGCGATTTCTTACATAGTTCTTTAGGACAATCACAGCGGGAAATGGATAGTGTGCTGAATATTCAGAGACCATATTGGCTCTACCGGTATAGCACATCTTGAATCCCTTGTGAGAATCTATTATCTCAATAGGGTTCCATGCTGAATCTAGCTTCAATGTATACAATTTCTTATCCACATAGTATTTAGTTTTTAGAAAGCAGTTTTACCGATGGAGAATCAATCGGCAACTTCTCTTGTAGTATGTCGGCTAATGAAAAACTATCTACAAAGGCTTTCAGTTCGTTAAATGCTCTCTTATAATCGGGCTCCATTATAATCTCGGTCTTGCCGGCATGACCATGTATTGCTCGAACCTCTCCAATATTATCATAAACAGTAACACTTGGATGCTCGGAAAGCCATGTGACACAAACTTTTCCATTGTCGAAAATAAAACCTTGTGCAACACGACCTGTTCCGGATACTCCGGATTCGTCTTCTGTTCTATTTAAATAGAAAATTTTCATATCCAATCAAACTCCTTGCTGTCTTCTTCACTTTCGTCTTCATCTTTGATATCTTCCTCAGTTGTATCATCATCTTCTGTTTTCAGATTTGGATTGTCTGCTATAAATCTGAAGACTTCAATTAATAATTCGAACATTCCTTCTGTTTTTATTGGCGCTATTTTCAGATGGTAGCCATCGATGTACAGTTCAGCTAAGTCTTCAAATAGATAATCAGAAACTATTATATGGTCTCCCTCGTCAAAGCAAAAATATTTTTGAGACACAAGGTGGGAGTACAACCTCTTCATGAAGATTCTGGGATCGTAATTTTCTATAGCCGAGAGATCAAAACCATTTTTCATTGCTCTTTTTAAAATATTTTGTATCTTTTTTTTGCTCATTTCCACTCCTTAAGTAAGGTTTCCAATGTGACTTTGGTATCACTTGTATCTTTTACCCAGAAGGAGTTATGAGGCTGTAGGGCGTCATATATCTCTTTATCATTGCCGTTTTCACCGCATCGATCTCCCAAGAAATAAACTTCATATTCCGGAAAATATGAAAGAGCGAAGGTTTTATCCCAGCCAGCTGGAAAGATATCAAATGATGTTTCACCGCCGAGTTTAACGGTGACATTCAGTCTCAAGTTATCTATCTCGTCTTTAAGTTGAGACAAAATCGCCTTCCTAAAGGTTGAAGTACCGAAGGTTTTATCAAAATCAGAAAACTTTTTTCTATCTATGTCTGTGGCATTTCTACCGATAGGGCACCAATTTATCATTGAGCCTCTATACGAGATGAAATGACCAGTTAGTGGTATATCATAATGAGATACTATGTGATTTTGGTAATCAATTATCATTTTCATTAAACGATGAAAATTGGTATTTCCAATTTCGTTTCGCATAAATCTCGTGGATGTTATTTTGTGGGAATGGTCTCGATAAGAAGGAGGAGCACAATACTTAGTTCCATTGCAAGGCAGGATGTAAGTTCTTAGTCTTAGGATATCGGAGGAAAGGAGGGGTTTACATTGTTGAGTTATGTAATCAATATCGCTACCACTAACGATACCAATTTCGGCATAACGACAAAGATCTTCTAGAGTTTCTAGAAGATTGATATCAAAGGCTTTTCGAGGAGGAGTCAGGGTACCATCCATATCGAATAAAACTATCTTTTTCATTGTGCTCCAAGTGTGTTGTTGTATATATAATATAACATATTATCGGAGGCTTGTCAAGTTTTTTTTAATATTTTATAAAATTTTATTGGATTAAATATTGCTGTTGAGAGACTGAAATGATCGGAGCCTGCTTTCTCATACTTCCGGAGGGTATTGATGTCATATATTCCACCACCACCAATAATTTTTATTTTTTCATTTTTTTCTTTGATGGTCTCGATAAGACGGAGATTTGTTTCAACCAAATCAAGTCCGGACAAAGCCCCTTGACTCGTCAACTTGGTATTTGAAATATGAAAGGTTGTTGCTCCATAATCAAAATACTCTTCCACGTTTTCGTAAGTTGATCCATGAGGCATCTTGACGATGACATCGTAGTGTTCGAGAGCCTCAGAAAAAATTTTTTTGTTTAATTTCGAGACATCAGCATTGGGACAAGATATATTCAATTCTATTTGCTTTACTCCTTTTGCGAGCATTCTGTCATGAAGATAGTCCCAATCTCCATCTTTCAATACTGATATGGAGACTATATCATTAGGATGTCTTAGACGGTCTATTCCAGGGTTTCTAAGACCGACCCTATTGTACCACCCCCCTTTGGCTTTACGAAGTGTTGTAAGTACTCTCCAGAGCCCTCTACGGCGTTCTGCTGTATATGTTCCCACTATCCTTGAGACACCTTTAAAGTTGAAGATGTTTGAAAATGGCGGAGACAGTATCAGTTTATTCACTTCTCAACCTTAAGAATTTTTTCTCTTTGTAGCACAAAAGAGCCTAAGCGACCATTATCCATGAACCAAACCCATACCATACCATAGCCGACAGATTTCTCAACGATACCAACTTGGCCAACAAATCTCTGGAAATGGTAGTGTTCAAATTTAGGATTGAGTTCAACCAAGTCGCCCATAATTAAATCTTTGAATGTAAAGTTTTCAAGTGGTTCCCACTCGATAGTACGATCTGACATATGTGCTCCAATCTTTCGATGTGTTCAAAGGCATCCCATGGGTTTTTAGCTATTGCACAAACTCCATGTTGCTCTTGTCCTATTATATCATATCTTTTATCACATGTCAAGTCCACACACATATTTTCATAAGTTTTTTCTGCAAGTTCCATGGAAGTAGCTTGAACTGCTGGAACATTGGGGCCAACTTTGGTATAACGATAAACTTCCGGAAAGTCCATGATAATCTGACTGAGATCATATCCAGCATACATGGCGGCAACGGTATAAGTTGGATGGAGATGAAGAACCGATAGTGATTTCTTTTTGTTTTTCAACAAGAACCAATGCATCCATAGCTCGCCGGACGGATTCATACTATTGGTCAAACAGAGATCTTCATCTTTAATTTTTATTTTGACGATGTGTTCCGGGTGGATAATGGTTTTTCTTACTCCGGAAGGGGTTATGTAGAGATAGGGTCTATTCTTCATACGAACAGAACAGTTTCCATCTCTTGTTGTTATCCAGCCTCTTTTATAGGCCTCTCTCATTACATCTCCCATTGCAGTCAGCATTTCTTTACCTCCACTATCAAATCAGTATCGCCTTTGATTACACGATGATAAGTATAACTTGGAATAAAATATATCTTTCCTTCTTTCATAATCTCAGGCAATTGGTTATCCATTTGAAGCTCCCAACCTTTTCCGGAAACAACCTTGACATAACGATCTTCTCTATCCATATGCCAAATGAGCTCATCGGAGATAACGTCTCTTTTGAACTCTCTCAAAAAAATTTTTTTTGACAACTGTTTCTCGGTAAAGGGAAAATCCACTACCAAAATCTCCCCGGGACATTCGACCCAAAATCTTTGTGTGCACGACAAGCCCAGTAGCCAGCTTTGGTTCTATCTTTCTTGTCTTTGCAATTATGACGAGATGCAAATGACTTGCGAGCCTCAGCTGAATTCCAGTTGCCTTTGAGTCCACCTTTGGAATCACCATAGGTTATCTTTTTAATCTTACCGGTTTTAGGATTGCGAACAAAAACTTTATATTTCTTTCCGCCACCGGTGTTCTTTGTTGGCTTTCCAATTGGAGGGTCTTTCTTCTTTTTCTTTTTTTTCTTCTCATCAAGAAACTCTGCTTCGTCTTGTTCCATAAGCATTGGAAAGTCAAGAGGAACTTCCATTCCTTCATACAGGGCAAACTCTCCGAGATCAGACTCAATTATTTCTTTTTCTTCTAAAGAATGAAGTTTGTAATTGCCTTCGCGGAATAGCTGTCTAGCTTCTCTAAAAATGCCGAAGAATTCGGAACTTCCCGGTCTAAAAACGTTCTTCTCAACCCCGACCCCATGATCTAGGTGGTATTGAAGAGACTCCGAAACAACCTTAATTTTTGCACCATCGTCAAGAATATAATCTCCGCTTTTGTGTTGGCCAACGTTGCCCATTCCACCAAGAGTTTTGAGAATTTCTTCTTCTTGTTCCTTGCCAAACTTATCAATAAGGTTTTTCATTCCAAGAGCTCCACCTTCCTTTTCGATAAGGTCTATTATGTCTTGTGGGTCTATGTGTGTGTAGCCTTTCTTTGCGAGGTCATGGTGATCTTTTTCTACCTTTGCGACTTTCTTATCACCAGTCTTAGGGTCAAACATATTGTGTTTTTTAAATTCCTTGGATTCATTTTGCTTGGCCATCTTAGTGGCTGTTGCATACATTACAGATTCAGCATCTTTGCCATAACGTTTTTTAAAATCTTTTTTACTAGACTTCATTCCTTTGACATATTTCTCTTTTTGTTCTTTGTCTTTCTTTGTTAACTTTTTCTCTTCCAAGTTTGCGTCATCAAGCTTAGAGTAGTATTCGGGGTCTTCAGCCAAGTGGTCGAGAGCGATCTCCTGAGCAATTTCTTCTTCCTGAGCGTGTTCCATTTCTTCTTCTACGCCCATTTCAAATTGAGCTCTGATATCTTCTGGAGATACACCGTGCTCATCAGCTATAGCAACTATCATAGCTTCAGTTGTTATCTGTCCGTATTTTGAAGATTCACCGCCGGGAATGAACTCTTCGTCAAGGTTCTCATTCTTCTTGGACTTATTGCCCCAGTTTTTCGCTCCAACCTTTCGGCATTTCACAAGGGCACCAGAGGCATAAGCAGATGGCCATACTTTATAGCGAGACTTTACTTTACGATAGCAGGCATCTTTTTTAGTTTTTTTTTTGCGAATGCGTTTTGATCCTTTCTTTTCATGAAGTTCGTTGCCTTGCTCTTCTTTAGTTCTAGAGGCATATTCTTTCTCTAGTTCATCAATGTATTGTTCTTGTGACCTTACCCATTCTTCAACACTAGGGTCAAATTCATACCATGGATCTTTCTGGGAACTTTGATAGTCCGCTTCGAGTTTTTCTCTTAATTTGCCTATGTACCAAGCATAGATTTCTGGGTCGTTTAAAGAGTCTATAATCAACTCAAGGTGCCTCTTTGATTCTTCATCAGCCGCATTAAACATTTTTTCTAGTTTTTCATAAATGGACAAGTCTGATTCTAGTAGAACATTCGTTAATTCTTCTTGAATTATTTTTTTTATTTCTTCGGTTGTAAGTTGCATATTTTCATTCCTCTTTTTACGACTTCGTTTTCTTTTGGAGCTTTTCTTGCCCCAAGATTTACCACGGCCACGCTCTTTACAAGCACCGGGAGTTGGTCTGCAAGCTGGGTATTTCTTGCGTTTTTCACCAGATGAACGACCACAGGATTTGTAACCACCTTTTCCGTCCGGTGCATTACAATCAACCCATCCACCTTTCTTTCCTTTGGCTCCCTTTCTTTTAAACCAATCACGGAGAGAAGATTCTTTAGAAGACTCTGTTCCGGCTTTTTTACGTTTTTTGCGTTTCTTCTTTCTTTCATCAAGTTCAGACATGTTGCACACCTCACATTAATTAGTATCTTTTGAATCTTCGTAGTTGCAGTCTTCAGGCTTGATATTAAATTTTTCTATTTCTTCTCTGAGTTGCCTCTCGGTTATACCGAGAACAGAAGCCGCATCTTTTGGTGTTCTTGTTGCTGAGAGTGCAAATACCAAACATGCTTCTCTTACTATGGATCTTATAGCCCTGAATATAGGAAAGCCAAATAATTTATGATTTATATGAGCTGCTGACAACTCAAGCTTAAGAGCGATGATCTCTTCCATGGTCAATATATTGAGAACAGTTTCAAAATTAGAATTAATTTTCTTTTCTCTAAACAATTTGTTTCTGAGAGAGTAATGTTCAAATTTACCTTTATATTCAGTTAATTTCTTTTTCCACATAGTATTCTTATTATATAATATATTATAATATAAATAATATTAAAAAAGTTAATAAAATATATTGACATATTAATATTAATATGTTATAATATATAAGTGTTGTTATTGTGGCTCTGGTGAGTCTGGTTCATCTACTGTTTTCTGTAGTTCTGATTCAAACTTATCAAAGTAAAGTTTTAAATTCGTTAGGAGGTAGTCCATGAAAACTTCTTTATCTTTAGGATTAGCGAGCATGTCAAATGCGTCGAGAATATACTGTGAGATCTTTCTGAAACTGGTGTATGCCATGTTTCTTCCAGTTTCATCCAAATCTTCTAGTCCCGTACCAAAACTTTCTTTCTCATCAGGCTCTTCATCTGGTTCAACATTAAGTTTCTTTTCATCATCTTCTTTGTCTATTGGATCTTCATCACCCCCTGTGACATCAATGTCTATATCAGCTTCTTCTAGAGCTTCTAATTCAGCATCTAAATCACCCAATTCTTCATCGTCACCTTCATCATCCATGGCTGGTTCTTTTCCCTTCATGTCATCAGAAGCAGGCTCTGATAATAGGGCCCCGCCCATTCCAAACTTTGCATTATTAATAGCAGGTGCAAGAGAATCTTTTATTGCTTTGAGAATATGAGATCTAAAAGAAGATCGTTGATCCTTATCGGTTGTAAGATTTTTGTAGTCCTTTCGAAGAGTAGGAATAGCCTTCTTAAGAACGTCTTCCAAAGTATTGATTGCAGTAGAACGATGCGGATGAATATCAGATAAGTCACCCTCTTTAAGAAGTTGACGAATTACTTTACGAAGTTGATATTCTCTTTCTTCTTGTTCACGAAGAGTCTTCATGATCCTTTTACGAATGTACTCCCGCAATGTCTTTTCTTCTTGACTCATTTCTTCTTCCTTGGTTAGATCTAAAAATTCTTGAATAGATTTGATTTCTATAATATTGTTTTCCATATTACTTGCCTTTTTTCAAAGCCTGATCGAACTTTTTAATTGCATTCTTATGATGTCTGATGATTTTTTCTTTTTCTTTTATTGATGTCTTATTGTTTCCTTTTTGCACTTTCAAAAGATCTTTATTCTCAGGTGTAGATTTTTTACTAGCCAATTCTTTTTCTCTAGCTTTCAATTTCTTCAAGATTTTTTCTTCGCGCTCAAGATTCTTTGTAGCTTTAGCTTTCTCTTTTTGGAGCTCTGCTTTTGTTAGCTTATCTTTTGAATATCTTGCAACATAATCAGCAGCCTTTTGCACTATTTCTAGGCCTTCCGTATCAGGCCCTTTTTTTTTTACTTCCGAAAGGATAATCTTACGTATAATAGTGCGAAGTCTGGATTCGTTCATCTCCGCCGCAGCTTTTTTCATTGGCTCATCTTTGTTGCCATCCTTATCTAGGTCTAGATAATCTGGTTTTTCGCCTTTGGAAGATTTTTCTTTCTTGCTAGACTTTTCATCTTTCTCTTCTGATTCTTCTTCGGAATCTTCATCGTCTTTTTTATATTCAGCTTCGTTAAGCCTTTTAAGGTTCATTTTAAAACCAAACTTTTCGGAAAGGTTCTCCATGAGTTCTTTTCTTTTCCATTCTTTTGTAGACATATTATTAATTCTCCATTCGTTATAAATAGTCGGCTTATCTTGTTTTAATTGATCTTCCCAATCACGGAAGCACATGTTTCCCTTGAGATATGCTTCTTTTTCACTTTGTCTCAAATTTTTATTTTTTTGCGCATAGCCTTCGCCATGATAACCACTGTCGTTAAGCATGCCATTTTCATTCTGAGTGTGGTGAACAAGCTCATGAGCTAGAGAGCGAAGAATATCTTTAGCATGTCTATTGTCCGTATATATTGTAACGGCCAAAGATTGAGGATCATAGTAAGCTGTTTTACCAAGCAATTTTGCAGCATTCTTATCATCAGAGACAAGATTTAAAACAGGAGGCTTGTTAAAACCCATTCTCTTTTGCGCAAATTGTCCGAGACTGTGAAACAGTTCCTCGGAGCCGTCGAGATCAAAATTAGAGTTGTTTTTTATTTTTAAAAATTTCATATCTTAATTAGTTTCCTTCCTTAGAAGCATGACGTTTATCTTGAGAGTTTTCTGCGAGCCATATGGTAATACCTTCGCCATACATATCTCTTTACCAGATACATTCCCAGGTTCAGTTGTTAATTCTATCAAAGCCCCACGATGAATAACACTATCAATTGAAAAATCTTCTTTTTCTTCCCATGTTATCCACCAAACGAGATCTCCAATGTTGAATTTCTCAGCATAGTTTTCTCCAAAGGCTTTCTTGCTAGTCTTCATTCTTTTTTCTTAACATATCATCCAATATATCACTACCCATAAGCCCCACAATCAAATACAATACTATAGCTCCAATAAGACCCACCATACCTATCATTGACCCTGTTTGAGAAGCTTCCGGATACAGTGACATAATGTACATACAAATCGCAAGAAAAGTCCCACTTGAAACACCCGCAGTGATAAGTGATGCTTTGTTTTTTTCATAAGTATCCATAGATCTCCACTTATCAGCAGCTTTTGTAGGAAGTTGTTTTCCTTTTTCAACAATATTTAAAACTTCTTCTTTTCTGTTCTCTAGAAAGTCTATAATGTTAGGAACTTGTTTCTTAAGAGCAGGCCATTGAGCAGCATACTCAAACATTCCAATCCACTTTTCTAGCGACTCTTTGTCAGTGTCGTCATTTGGATCATTGTATCTTCTTATAAGTTCTTGCAAACCTTCTTGATATTCGGCGGATTTTGTATTAGATCCAAGTGGGTCATTCTTATCATTAACTAGCTTTGTAAGAGCAGTTACGATTGCTGCGGAAGTTCTAGTATCGCTTACACTTAACTGATCCACTTGAGAACTTTGAGCAGCTTTTTCTCGAGCTTGCCGCCGGCGCCTTTGAAGCTGTCTTCTCTTATGCGCTTCTGACTCCTCGAGGGTTCTAGGAGTTTTAAATTTCTTAGCTAAACTTACAAGCTTTTCTATATCAAGATTTCTTATAAAATCTTTAACACCTTGAGGTAAATCTACTTCCTCGGGTTTCGGAAAAGGTATGCTAGAGCTGCCCTCCATCTCCAAGAGAACAGTGCTAAGTTCTTCCTTGATTATATTTCTTAAAGTTATGGTGTTAATTTTCATTTCGTATCTTCTCCTTACATTCATCATTATACCAAATATGCTCAATGCAGTTCCCATCCGGATCAAAAGTGTATACTCCAATCGTTCCATCTCGGTGTTCGACCCTCTCTCCAACTTGGGGTAAATCTTCCCGATTATCGGTAAGAATCCCTATGTGTGAGTGCGCGTAATGATGTTTGCTTATGAGAGCCACGGTAGTGTTGTTAAAACGCATTCTACGGTAAGAATCTGTGGAATATTCGCATATCGCTTCAAGCACTTCCTCATACCACTCTTGGGACTTGTCGAGATCATCAACAAGAAAAGCTATGTGATCAATTGTTTTCATAAGATTATCCTAATCTTGCCAATCTGGTCAAGTCTCCATTAAATATTCGTCCTCATCATCGATTTCGAATACTTCGGTGTCGTCTACTATCATAGGAGCATCACTCCCACAACCTCCAGCCTCTGGTTCATCATAACCTTCTGGATCTATCATATCTAAGTTCATTTCGTACTCGAGATAGTGCTTTACCTTGCTAATATACTCAGATGCCATTGTAATTTTGCTTTGAACCCAAGCTTCAAGCTGAGTATCTTCTTCTAAGGCGTCATGAAGCATCATAGCATACTTTGCCATCTTGTACAATTGTGATTTTGCCATTCCACCTTCACTATCAACATGGTCAAAGTAAGGTTGGTCAATCATATCCATTTCTTCTTGGATAATTTTTTTTAATTTTGATTCATTTATCTTCATATTTTTTCCTATCCTGTAAAATCAACTAGTTCCTTTGGAATAACTATTGGATCAATTTCATCATCTTCCTCGTCATCGCCTTCCGGGAAAGCCCAGCCCCAAAGTGGCTTGGTCAACAAAAAATGATTCTCGCTATAAGGGTGCTCTTCTAATTCGCTTTTAGGAAATTTTTGTTGTATACCGTTCCAATCTAAAAACTCCATAGCTTTTTCCTTTATGTATTCTTCAACACCTGGTGCGAGATTGTCCCATACTAAAGAAATCCATTGCTGACCATCATCCGGATCATGGTAAGGATCCAAAGGATTGTTATAATCAAACACTCCAAGCTTTTTTCCCACTTTTAAAGTCTCTTCCAGATCAGTAAAATAGATAAAATCTTTTGATATTTCTGTTAGAATTTGCAGTAACTCGTACCCATACTCAAAGGGGTTAGCCTTGATCACTCCTGTGCCATTCGAGGCTTCTAAGATTCCATTTGAAAATGTCGCTATATCTTCCATTTTTTCTTTTTCGATCCTTTCAAGTTTTTCGATCCTTTCAAGCTCAGCTTGTTTTTCTTTTTCAATCCTTTCAAGTTCTTGTTTTTCTTTTTCGATTCTTTCAAGTTCTTGTTTTTCTTTTTCAAGTTTTTCAATCCTTTCAAGTTCTTGTTTTTCTTTTTCAATCCTTTCAAGCTCAGCATCTAATTCTTTTTTAAGCCTTTCAAATTCAGCTTCATCTTCAAGCCTTTGAAGCTCAACTTTTCTATTGAGTTCCGGAATTTTTTCAGCTACTTTTTTATAATTTTCTTTGGCTTTTTTCATTAATACACTGACAATATCAAAGTCTTCTTGGTATCCTTCGAATTCTATACCTTCGACACTAAAAGTTTTAATTTGTTTTTTTATCATCTGTTTCATTTGCTCCCTTTCTTGATCAAGTGTTTTTAATCGTGCTAATATTCTTTTTTTTGCTGCTGAGTCAAATTTTCTAGTTTTAACAATTCGCATCTTTAAGAACAGTAAATGTCTTTCTGCTTTGCTCATTTGCTCTATTCTTTTTAAACGCTCTAGTTTAAGCCGATAATTTTCTTCATCGATAATTTTATCAGCTCTTGCTTGCACCAGAGCGGCTCTGGTACATTCTTGCCAATTCTCAAAACATTCCAGGGTATCTCCGCAATTAATATATTGTTCTTTGCATTTATTTTTTGTACGTGTGTAATTCGTTGTCTCAATAGCCTTGCGTTTTCTCACCATAGCGATTGCTTCCTGTTTACATTTTTCATACTGTTCATCACATACCTCTGGTTCCTCTTCGCAAGCATCATTTTGATCTGCACATACTCTATAAAGTATTCCAAGGTTTTTGGCATCAGTCTCAAGCAAAAGACCTCGAATTTCTTCAAAAATAATTTTCTTAATATCTGTTGTTGTTATTTTCATTCGAATAAATCCCCAATAATGTTATTAAAATTAAGAATAGTAAGAGTGCTATTGTTAATTCGTGCCCTACAATTATGTAAAACAATAAAAAAGACATTATTACTACTGATAAATAGAGAAAAGAATACATTAGTTAAACCCCAAATAAATTATTTCTTCTTCTGGTACAAGAAAAACAGCTCCCTGAGCAAAAAGATAATGAGAATAGACATGAACTTGACCTTTGTCGTCTTTTCCCCACGGAAGAAGCCACATTTGAGCTCCTCCGTTGATTAAAATGAAAGATTTGTGTAAAATTGAGTAATAATACCGATCTTCGGAGTGATTTAGGGTGATTGGTTCAAAGGCTTTACCGTCTTTTCCCTTTAAATATGACTCTAATTTGTAGGCTAAAAGCTCGGCATCGGGGTCTAAAACCGTGTTTAAATCGTCAAAAATGCTCATTTTTTCACCTTATTTTCCTTATTTTGAAGTACTTTTTAGCTATTTTGGCCTCTCCAATGGCACCAAAACCCGGTGGAGCGGACTTAGAACGGCTCATAGATGGTCTTTTATGCCCTTTTCCACCGCCAAAATGCTTATTTTTGCCCAATCCAAGCAGTTTTCGCTTCTTATTTCGGTGATTTCGCTTCATTGCTAGCTGAAATGGTTCATTTTGTTCAAATATTTCGTCTTTTACACTCAATTCATCGTATGCTTTACGTAAATTAGTGGTTGTTTGGCCCATATATCCTTCTAAATTCTCTAAAGTAACCCACCTAAAGTCAATATTTTCGACATGATCCTGCAAATCAAGCCTAACATCGGGTGTAACTTGGTCAATTCTGCTTAAATATAGGTGAATTTTGTGTGTTATACCCTTCCAAGTGAAGTCATACACCATAAATTCCTTCAAAAATGGCAATAAAAGCCCTGTTTCTTCGAAAACTTCCCTATCTGTACCGTCTTCATAGCCCTCATCACCCCTTGCGATCTCTACATTTTTCAAATGACCACCCGGAAGGTCCCATAAATGACCCTCATCGGACCTCTGAAGCACCAAAATACGACCAGATTTGTCATAAATGACCACTTTTCCAACAGATTCGCTATCTTTGTACTTGTCTAGGGGCTGAATTACCTCATATTTGGCTTCCAAACCGTCAAAATGCTCCTCAATTGAGTCATCGTAATGCTTTGAGACCCCTAAATTGGTTAAAATTTCTTTTTTTGGACCTGCGTTTGTGTAAATCACTCTATCTGGCCAGAAATATTCTTTCAAACCAAGCTTATCAAGGTGATATTCTACTGTTTGCTCTGGGTAGTGCTCTTCTAGGGACCTTGTTCTTGCTGTAACAATGTGAATATCATCACCATTTTTAATATGTTTCTTAATTTTCTTAATTATTTTATCATTATACGACTGAAATACCGGTATTGGTGTTTCTCCATCGTACTTCATATAAGACATTACGATTGTATTATCAAAATCAAAGCTAATTTTTTCCATTTTTTACTTGACACTCCCCATTTTTTATGTTATAATATAGTATAAGTTATATTATATAGTTTTTAGTTGTTGTGTATTAATAGTATAACATGTTTTGGAGGGTTTGTCAATGGTTTTTTTAATTTTTCTTCTTGGAAATCTCAATAGCAGCTAGTTGTTTTTGTGCTTTCTTCTTAGTTTTGTGAGTTCCGAGTCTTTTTCCACCCTTTTTCGGATAAACAGCATACTCCCCATCAACTTTTTTGATTTTTTCGTCAATTTTTCTCCTCACCCTCAGCAAAATATCGATTTGGTTTGAAGTTTTGAAGACCTTGACGTGTAAATCTTATACGAACATAGCGCTTGTGTGCTTCCGGATTACGCTCTTTTGGTATTTCACCACTACCAGCACCCATCATAGCACCAGAAGTTGAATACATTTCTTGAATAAGTTTCTTTTCTTCCTTGGAAAATGGAGCTCCAAAACCTTGAACGGCTCCACCACCCATAGAAGAGACTTCGTTAAGACCGCTCATTGGACATTTGAAGAAAATAATTTGATTTGCGTTTCCTTTTTCTGGATATGTTACAACCCATTCTCCCGGTAACTGCCTTTTTAACCTTCTGAGGGCCATAAGATAAAGCTTTGTTCTTTTATTAACACGATCATCAACATAATCAGCATCCATTTCTTCATCTGTTTCTATTCCATAAAAACTATAGAGAAACCATGGATGTTCTTTGATGTATTCTCCAACTTGATACATGATCTCACGGAAGAAGGATAAAGCGGCCATTTGATTGCTACCAAAGACTCCATCAGCATATGGATCTATATTACGCTCTTCTTGGTCATCTAGTGGTTTTACTGATAGTATTTCAAAATTAATATCATATGTCCTAGCTGATGCATTATCAACATGGAATCTAGTCACCATGTTGCGATTAGGTGTTGGATTTGCATTACCATTAATGTTCCATGGTTTTGGTTGCATTTTTTTAATTTCTTCTGGATAATCAGAAAAATTTGCTGGATAACACCTTCTTAGATCTTTTTCTCCTTCTGAGTCTTTATTTACTCCAATGTTCGCTGGTTGGATGGTTAAGACTTGATGAATTATTCTATCATCAAGCTCTATTGACATAACCGACTTATAGCCATTGTCATTGTCTTGTGCGACTTTGACTCTTATGTTATCTTTCCGATAATCATTCACCGCTTCTTTTAAAATATTTTTTTTAATTTTTATTTTCACTTTAATCTAACTCCTGTCCACAGTTTCATACTGGCTTCCTCGAAGTGAGAACGAAATAAACGATAAGGTATTTCCCATTTCAAAGGCAATTCTTCTTTTGGAAGATGAAAGCCATCTTTAAATACTGTAATTTCTTGTTGCTTAATCCAGCGAATGATCTTTTGACTTGATTCACTGGATGTATTTATTATTGTTCCATGTGGACTCCATAGTTCGAACACAATAACTCCTTCGTCTTCACGAAGATCGACATAGCCTCGAACATAATAGTGCTTATTTTTGATGGAACAGCCAATAGGATTTCGTTTATAGTTGCACCCATCAAAACGATAGCCAATGGTCTGTTCATTATATACCAAAAAATAGTCGCTATTTGCTATATATTCCCACGCAAAATCTCTTTTAGCCATTGCGTGCCTACCATACCTACTGGCAAGGTTAAAAACGATTTCATTTCCAAATCCGTTGGAAATTACGGCACCATTTTGTCTAACCTCTAATGGCGCTGCATAAACAATTATATCTTGCGCAAAGACAAGAGAAACAAAAAACAATAATACAAACATAATACCGTAATTAGTAATAATATGCTATTTCTACAAGGCTGTTCTCCGGAGGAATTACGGAAAAGACAACCCTGTTTAAAGCCGGATCGTAAGTCCAATCGCCGAACTCTACGCCATCGACAAATACGAATATGTTGTTTGCATCATGAGGTATATGAGTGAGATCAAGATACTCTCTTGGTGTGATCTGATTGGAAGCATCCGCAACACCTTGAGACCAATCCTCGGAGCATATGTCGATTATATGACCGTTGAAAGCATTTGTGAGATCGATATAACGAAAACCAATCATGTGAGTATATTGATTGCACAAGCTATCATCCGGATGAATATTAATGATGGAAGAAACATAAACATTCTGGCGATAGTTCCTTAGCCATGTCTCAAAACTTGACACGGTGGGAATAGCCGTTGTTGAACCATCGTCTTCATCGGAGACAAACACAATAAGCAAAGCTGCATCATGACGGAGCCACTGTTGGGCGTCAACATTTGATGAGAGAAACTTTTGAATCGATAAGAAGCCATGCTCATATGTCCCGTTAACATTTGTTGCGAACATGTCGAGAGCATCTTGATAAGTATCTCCCGGGATAAGAGGAAGGCCCTGAGTTGCCATGGCCTCGTCGGGATCCATGGATATAATCATAAGCCTCCATGATATCCAAGGAAGATTTGCTAGCATGTCTGATATCCCTTGAAGGACTTTATCATACTCATCATTCATTGAGCCCGAGCCATCAATAACCCATACGATATCAACACCATTTGATGTTTGAGGTTGAATAAAGGAATCAACCCATATCGGCCATTCAGGTTCAGCCTCCCCTTCTATATAATTGTCTTGGACATAAACATATTCCTTTTCCGTCTCAAGGACTCCATAAGACAAATAGTGGTCAGACATACACCCCAACAAAAAAATGATAAATAACATTGCATAAACACCCCCAATAGTAAATAGAAGAAGTTAAGCAGAAAGGTTATTTTTTTTAACTCTTGTTATTTCTTATGTATAGGATCATTAGGATCATAGAATCTACCACCTTTTTGATATGACGGCATGTTTCTCCTTAGTTCTGGCACATCAGACGGATGCATACCGGGTTTGAGCTTACCAGATTTTGCAAGATCTCTCATTACATCCGAAATATGTGATGTCCTAGGTCCTCGACCAATTCTATAGTCTTGACCCAATACAGATCCCAATGCAGAACGTGCCAATTTTAACATGTCTTGGTTTTTCAACATAGCCTCGGTTTCCTCTGGTGTTGTTGCATCCCTCCATGGAATACCCTCGATGTGCTTATGTGTTGTATAATCTCCTTCGTCATATTGAACTGAATCTCTAACAGCGTTATTAAGTATTGTCAATAGTCCCTCGGCTTTCTCTCTGAGCTCTTCGTCGTACATTAGCTCCAATTTAAGATTTGGGTGCATTTTTATAAACCCCATAACATGATCATAGAGTTGTCTGGGTGTGTATTTGTGAGGAAGTCCAAGTTTCTTTTGACTTTCTGTTATTTTTTGCAATTCCTCACGAATCATCATACGAATTGTTTCTGTTGTTAACTTCATTGTTTACTTCTCCTTAGTGTTTAGTATAATTAGAGGATGAAATAAAGCGAAGCCAATCGGCCCTAAATTTTACCCCACCTTATCTTTGTTTTAGCGTTTTCTATATAGTTTCGCAAGTTCCTCAAAGACTATTCTTTTGAGTTTTGCTGTTAATTTCATTATATTGTTCCACCTTGCGTATATATGTTTCTTAACATGTCAATAACCTCATCCAAGTCCAGCCCCTCTTGTTGATACCTTTCACGGCTGGGATTTAAGTAATCCATAAAATCTTCCGAAGGTTTGACATGTAGGTCGATATCAAACAACCCAGTCCCTTTATGAAGGTATACAAACGATTCGTCAAAAGTATCTTGGAATTGGTATTCCTCCAAGTAAGTTTGAATTTGTATTTGATATATAAAATCATGGGTTATTTCGCTAAACTTGAATGTCTCCCCTCTTCTCTTGTTTGTAAAAGCAGCATCTAAATCATTTTTTAGTTCACCAATCCTATCCATTGCATGCTTGGCGGCAGCTTTCATAAACTGTTCTAGCTCTTGCTTGTCTAGGGCTTCCCTAAGGTCCATTGATTGTTTCCACCCACCAGGAGCCTTCATTATGCTTATTAGCTTTGGAAGGAGTGACTCTTCGTCTTCCTCATGAATTCTTTGAAGCTCTTCTTTGATAAGTTGTCTTATCGTTTCAATTGTTAATTTCATAAAAATTTTTTCCCAATTTTTTTTCTACTTTAATTAGTTGTTAGTTCTATAAAGAGGTCGGGGGGTACCAATCCCAAATCTGGGATTTTTCTGGGTGTCGTGCGAGTGTATCAGGGGGGCGCCGAAAAGCCAGCTTCTAAGGTACTTATTTGAAGTCCGAACCGGCCATACAGGGGTATGGGGAGGGGGTTCTCCCCCCATTTATGCGCTCCTCTTTTTTGCAAAAAAAAAGAACCTGCGTTTTAACAGGTTCTTTGGGCGGTTTTGATAATGTACTTTGAAGCTGGCTTATTCAGCACAACCGTTGTAATAGTGGCGGGAGAGTGCACGGAAGCGGGTAGTGGTGTTGCGTTGAGTGAATCGCTTGCCGCACTCACGACATGCGGTATACTCACTGACGGCACCTTCTTTGAGGGTAGTAACCTTGGTAGGGTTGGGGGTGGGTTTATTGGAATCCTTCATAGGGGTATCTCCTTGGGGGTTGTAGGTTAGTAGGGTTATAGGTAGTGCGGGAGCGGGTTAGGCTTTCGCCTTGCGTCGCTTGCCATAGAAGCGATCTCCTTCAGGGATGAAATGGTCGGTACAAGCTACGTTTTCGTGGTCAACATAAACGGTGTCCTGTCCGTATAGCTCACGCATGATAGCTAGATAGTGCGTGTTGATATGATAGAAGGCACTCTCACGGGAGCTTCGATTACCATCCACAGTAGCATCACAGAGCCATGCTACATTGAGAATAAGCTGAAGGCGGTGGCGGTTGATGATGTCACCTTGTTGGTACATGGTCTCTTCAACAGGCTCATAGTCGGGTCGTGCCTTGCGTATAAGCTTGTCAATGCGGGTTCTAAGCTTGTTCACGATAGCTTCTTTCGCTTGATGATAAGGGTTATCTCTTCTAGGTGCGTTGAGAGTGGTTGTTCGTTTACCTTTGTACAGGGTTGTATCAGTGGTATTGTATCGCTTGATCCATCGCATGAGGTCAGGGTGTTGCATGGTTGTGGGCTTGTCGGTATGGTGGCCTTTGAGGGTTTTGGTATCGATGTAAAGGGGCTTGATAGTGAAAGGCATGTTGTGTAAATCCTAGACTTAGTGGTTAGTTGAGAGGGGTTGAAAGATGAAAGGTGACGACCTGAAGAGAACAAAGTGGGCATGGGCTACTCTAGCTCGAAGCCTTCATTGAGAAGGTCTTGGCGGGTGGCTTCGTCAATGTCCTCGAAAAGATCACGTTTGGAGGGCTTGCGTGCCTTGCGCACTTTGGGAGCTTGCTCTTGGGCTTCTTCACGGTCGATACGGTCACACTCAATCTGAATGAACAAGTCCTCGATCTCTTCATTGCGTGCGTTGATTCGTGCATTGAGAGCATTGAGAGCGGGGTTATTGGTATCGGTAGGAAGGCGGTCTAGGTTAGTGAAGTCCATTGAAGGGTGCATAGTGCGATCCATGTAGTTCCAATAGGGGAGAGTAGTTTTGGTTGTCATATTGACTCCTGTTTGGTTGTTATGTATATATAAGACAGTTTGAGAATGAAAAAAGGACAAGGTTTTGAGAAAAAAGAAAGAAAATTTGCGGACATATATTGTCCGTTACAGCTGTATATCCATCATGACATGTTCACTATCATGATGGAGTGTAAGGTATACAGATTCGGTATCGGACATTCTGTGAATAGAGATCGACATTGTACCATGAAGCATAGTCATAGAATGGCTGATTTCGCAAAAGTCGCATCCAATCTTGCTTATAGCCTGTTGCTCTTCATATGAAGCTGAGTTCCATTGGATGAATCGCTCCATAAGAGCTTCGTAGTCCTTTCTCTGAGTGACTTTCATGATACGAAGAACTGCGTCCTGAGTGATGATGAAGGGGGTTTTGCCACTGCATGAAGAATAAGTGGCTTTTGGGAGGGATTGAAGAAGGGTTTTGGGGTTTGTCATATTGACTCCTGTTTGGTTGTTATGTATATATAAGACAGTGAAAAGATGAAAAAAGGACAAGGTTTTGAGGACAATTTCTGTCCTCTTAGGACAAGTTCTCAATCATAATCCAAAATTGCGTATGGTGCTTGAAAACGTCCTCGGTCATGATACGTCCTAGGTATAGCTTGGCGGTGTTGAGGTTGGCGCAAGGGATTTGTGTCCATTCCCCTTGCGTGTTGTAGCCTGTTACAATGTAGTTGATGTTGGTACGAATGATCCGCCCCCACACGGTGTTGATGTTTTGGCGGTCTTGCATGGTAGCGATCCATGTATCAAGATAATAGTCCGCTGTTCTGTGTGCCTTGGTAAGGGGTTGGAAGGAATAAGTGGCCATTGAAGCTCCTGTAGTGGTGGTTTTGGGGGTTGAGGTTGAAAGCCATTCGGCTATAGTGATTTGTGTCATATTGACTCCTAGGTTGATATGTATTTATAAGACAAGGGAAGATGAAAAAAAGGACAAGGTTTTGAGAAAAAAGAAAGAAAATTTTGAGGACATTATTTGTCCGCTTGGAGGGCTTCGGCTTCAGCTAGCGCAAGTCTAGCTTGGCGATTCAGATGTCTCAGAAACATACGGTCTGTCATGATTTTACCTATATGAGATACCGCAATGGTGAGGTCTGAACAGGTGATTCTCGTCCAATCACCGTTGCCATTGTAGCCAATAGCGATATATTTGGGGGAGGTGTAAATGATACGACCCCAAAGGCTTGGGTCGTTGGATTGAGGGTTGTCACGCATCGAAGCAATCTCACAATCTAGTTCGTAGTCCGCTGGGGTATAGTATTCAGATTGAGGGGTTTTGGGGATGGATACAAGCATTGAAGCTCCTGTGGGGGTTGTCTTGGGGGTTACTGATGAAAGCCATTGGGCTATAGTGATTTGTGTCATATTGACTCCGGAAAGTACTATTATAATAACCGATTCAAAAGGGTGTTGTCAAGGTTTTTGCGGACACTTTTTGTCCGTTTGTGATTTTTTTTATTATTTTAGAAAGTGCTTCTGGAGGTGGATGGAGGCTCGGTTTTCATCGAAAAACCGCTCTGGAGCTAGCTGGGAGCTCGGTTTTCCGCGTGGCTGCGGAGGAGCTGGTTTCAGTTATGTTAAATAAAGTTGGCACGGTTATTGCAAAGAAAAGTCTTGACACGTTTTTATCTCCCCATGGGAGCGACCCTTATTCAGCATAGCTGGAAGGCCGTTTTTGGGTCTCTGAAAAGTCTTGACAAACCTAGGTTTTCGTATGGTGGTCGCTGGGGGATCGGCTTCAGTTATGTTAAATAAAATTGGCACGCTTTTTGCAAGTGAAGCCGTGAACAGTTATGTCAAGTATTATTGGCACGCTTTTTGCATAGGGACAATTTCATAATGATTCTCAATTTCAATAAGATTTTGATTTTGATTCTCATAATCATTCTCAATAGCGCAATTTGATTTTGATTCTCATTTTCATTGAGCTATTTGATTTTGATTATCATTTTCAATAGGAAAAAATGGCAAAAAAAGATGGTCAAAAAATGACCGATAATCAAAAAAGTTTTGGGGTCAGCGGGCTTTTGAATTTCGTGGAGCCTATATACTATAGGCGGCCTGTCTAGCGCACGTTTTTGGTATGAATTTTGCATCATATTCACCAAGTTTT
>Ga0255751_10001446_pt1 | contig 22566 bp, 37 predicted proteins | sample 071ome_20_FD_179951 | JGI IMG/M metagenome (GOLD analysis project Ga0255751, IMG submission 179951) | Coastal salt marsh microbial communities from the Groves Creek Marsh, Skidaway Island, Georgia - 071412BT metaG (version 2) | ecosystem: Environmental > Aquatic > Marine > Intertidal zone >... | reverse complement strand
TGGCGGTGGTATATGGATGCTAAGGGGGTCTGGTAGGGATGTATCATAAAGACGCCTTTAAGGGTCATTTACGCTATCCTATGTGGGATGTTATGGCGGAAGGTGACAAAATAAATTATGGTTTGGTCAGTTTGACTGAGGCAAAGGAAATCGCATTTAATTATTTGATGGATTTTCCTGATGTTGAAATCAAATTGATCTCAAATTATAATGATCAAGTATATCTTTTCGATAAGCGAAAAGGTTTTGTTGAAATAACTGGAGAAAATGATGAATGACTTCAAATTTAAAGATAGTGATTTAGTGGATTGTCACAACAATCCTAAAGAGATCAAAAACTATTTAAGGTTTGATCCTATTACTGGGATCGATGAGTTACTTAACGAACGGGATACTTATAAGTTTTGGTATGAAAATTTATATGATTATCTGCAAAAGGAAGTGGGCATTGATTGGAATGATGTCTGCGATATTTCAAATGGTCATTACGAAAGGAGAATTAAATGATCTTATCAAACGAAAGTCTAAATGCGGACTATAACAGCAAAAATGGATCTTGGATCTATTCAGGCAATGGATACAAGTTTAAGTTTAAAAATGATAATCATTGTTACTATCAGACACTTATTGTCAGACCAGCACATTTGGAGATACTCCAGAATGAAACCGAGTTTGATACTAAGGAATTGTTAGTGAAGATCATCGAGGATTGGTTTGAGGAAGAGAATCAAGCAACGAGAGATCATAACAATGCTGTACGTAGAAAATCTAGGGAGAAGAAAAATGAGCAATAGAATCGATGACACAAAAAATGCTATGAAAAGTATTAAACACTTTTTTGATGCTTGTAATGAAAGACCACAACACGAGGTGATTGCAGATTACTATCACTGTAGAAAACAACTTGAACTTATTTATGAGGCAATAGTTGGTGATGATGGTATTAATCGATATGATCACGAAGAAATCATTGATAGAATTCACGAATACTACGATTGCTATCAATATGTGGTTGATAATGTTTATAGCGAAGGGAGGTACATAAAATGATTCAAAAAGTTTATAAATACATTGCCTATTGTGACTTAAACTCAAGTGGGGAAACTGATCCATTTGCATTAAGAAACATTGAAGACCATTTAGGTAATACAGAGGTTGTTATAAAAGGCAACACTATCGATGAGTTAATGGACAAGATTGAAGCATATTACTTTGGTTATCAAGCGTGGTGTGATTTGGAAGATGAAGGTGAAATGGAAGCACAACATTTAGATGAAACTATATGTATTGGTGATTTGCAGTTTATAACCTACACGGGAGGGAAGACTAATGAGTGAATACTATGTATTTGAAAACATCAGTGCAGGTGACGAGGGTGATGGAGGACTTTTCGAAACCAATGCACCAAAAGAAGTGTTATTGGAAGCGTATAAATATGCTGATGATAAATATTATAACGAGGACGAGATTTGGCAAGATGCACTCGAACACTACTTGAACAAACGAGGGTTTACTATCGAAGACTTTAACCCTGCTTTTGTTTTATATGACGGGAGGAAATAATAATGACTGTTGAAATGGAAAAACTAATCAAACTTTCAGACGCCATTGAAGATGTATTAATGGACGGTGGGAAAGATATTAAAGGACTGGACTATACAAAATTAGAAAGTATGTCCGCGTATCTAGATAAAATTATTAATAAGGGGAATGATAATGAAACTGAAAGTTAGAAGAGTAATAACAATAAAGAAATACTATGTTGATGAGGTGGAATACAATCCAAATACGGATTATCTTGGCGATATAGATGCTGACCTACCTATGGTTGAAGAAGAGATCATTGATGATAATACTCAAGTATGGTATGCACATACAATGAAAGAATATGACAATTATGCAGAGGGAGAATGGTAATTATGACTACTTACAATTTATATCTAGATTTTGAATCTAGGGAATATCAGATCGAAGCGAACTCACCAGAGGAAGCGGAGAAAATTTTAGCGGACAGGATTGAGAAAGAAATTAAAGAAGGTACTTTTGAACCTCAGTCTAATTGTTGGATTGGTGATTATTGGGAGGCAAAGAATGACAATGATTGACTTTTTTAAGGAGATAGAAATGACAAGAGATACTTATGTTGACTTTACGAATGATCTAGAAAAAATGGCAGACTTCTACCAGATGTCCAAATTTGAGTTTCTAAGCAAGTATTCTTACTTAACCGAGTTGGAGTATGAGTTGACCGCTAAAAAGGTCGAGAATCAGCAAAATTTGAACTCTCTGATAGTCAAATCAATCTGGGGAAGTGGTCAATGATTGATAATCTACATTTTCACTATGAGGAACGCGTTATATCACTGGATGACATTGTCCAGTGGTATATCGATAAGATGATTGAACAAAATCCTGAATATGAATACCAGTATCACACTTACTGGGAAGAAACTCACCAGAGGATAAATTCTAAGTATGAGAAAACCTTCGTAAAGGTAGAGTTTAAGCACGATTCAGAGATTTGAATCAATAGAGGTTACACTACAGCAGGTACACCCAAAGTTACACTTATTATAGGGGGAATTTATGGACTATGACTTTAGTCAGTATAGTGCTGAATCCGAAGAAATGCAGGATAAGATTCTTGTTCAGGTAATGAAAGAGAATCAATTTCTTGAGGATGCCACAAAGAAGTATGAAAATTCATTTAACAATATGATCCAGAATGGATTATTTGCTAATACTTCCGAGGGAACTATCCTACAAAAACTTGCAATTGAATCAGTCAGCAATCAATTTAAGGAATACTTTGATACTTCCTTAAAGGGTAAAGCAGGAACTTACAAAAAGTTTCTTAAAGACAATTTTGGAGGACGGGAAGAGATTCTTGCATTTGTTGTATTAGAGTTTTTACTCAATGCAGTTTCAATGCGAACTCCAAAGTTGACATCATTATCAATATCATTAACAAGCAAGATACTTGACTTATTATCGATAGAACAATTCAAAAAGAATGAACCTAAGTTTTACTCTTATCTTGAATATGAGTATAAGAGCAGGGGACTAGGTTACATTAATTCACGAAAGAGTAAACTAGCAGACACAACGGGTAATAAGATCCCGAAGGAACTTACATTTAAAACTATTATTGGTGTTAATCTCATTAACGCAGTAATCAGTAGTGGATGTAATATCTTTGAGATCCGCAAGATCAACGAATTTAGGAATACTACTAAAGTTCTGGTCATTACCGAGGATGCTTTTAAAATTATTGGAAAGGCAAAGGAACGCAATACATTATTTAGTGTTACTTACAAACCAATGATCGCACCACCAGTAGATTGGACTTCTCTTTATGACAATGGTGGTTACTACACTCCGAACAATCTCACTTTCATTAGAAATCAAAGATCATTAAGATACCTTGAGAATAATTTTCCTGATATTGATCTTTCTAGAATTTATGATGTTATTAATCATATTCAGAAAACAAAATGGAGAATAAATCATTACATTCTTGATGTTGTTGAACAAATAATTGACGATTCTATGGTCGATCCTTCAACACCTAAGGGTAACCCTTCTTTTTACGGAAAAATCCCTTATATGGACAGTTTGAATGTCTACGATCTAATTCCTAAGGAACAATACGGGGAAGTTGGAGAGGATGGACGGCATAAAAACCGTGATGACTATAAACGATGGTTTAAGGATAAAGAAACTCAGTTAAAAAAACTGGAAGCGATCAGAAGTAAGAGGATTATGTTCCTTTTAGCACTCAATATTGCTCAGGAATACCGAGATGTTGATGAGATGTACTTTACCTATAACACGGACTTTAGAGGTCGCTTATATCCAATTCAGCAGATCCTCAATCCACAATCAACAGGTGCAGTCAAATCATTTTTAGAATTTTCTGAAGGTCAGCATTTAGATTCTAATGGGTTCTATTGGTTAAAAATTCACATTGCTAATACCTACGGACTTGATAAGGCATCTTACAATGATCGTATTAAGTGGGTAGATGAGCATAGTGAAGAATTGATTGAGTGTGCTGTAGATCCTTTTTACAATTTAAAGTTCTGGAATCAAGCAGATGAACCTTTAATGTTTCTTGCTAGTGCAAAAGCATATGCTGATGCTAGTAATGGTTTTAAGGTATACCTACCAATTAATCTCGATGCTACCTGCAGTGGTTTACAACTGTATGCAGGTCTACTGAAGGACGAAAAAGGTGCTAAGGTAGTCAATGTGATTGATAAAGGAACTGGAGGCACTTCGGATAAACCTGCTGATGTTTATACGGATGTTGCAGTCCAAGTAGAAAAGTATTTGGAGGAGGGAAAACACCCTACACAATTTACTTTCACTACTAGGGATGGTATTAATAAAACTGAGAGTACTATTACTGAAGCAAATGACTTGCAGGGTAATGTTACTCGGAAGTTAACTAAGCGTAATGTAATGACTGTACCTTACAGTGTTACAAAACGAGGTATGTATGATCAAGTGAGAGAATTACTTGATGAGATGGAAGACAATGAAGAGGTGTTTTGGAAAGGTGATAAATGGATTGTTGCTAGATTATTAGTTGAATTAAATAAGAAAGCAATTGACTCAGTTATCAAAGGGGCGAGTACGGGACAAGACTTTGTTAAGTCAATAATTCACGATTACTATGAGGAGGAAACAGAAAAACCACTTGTATGGACAACGCCCTACTACCATTTTCCAGTAGTACAGTGGAAAACCAAGACTTCGAGAGAAAGAATAAAAACAGTTCTTGGTTCATTAGCAGTAAGAAAACCAACAAACAAAATTAATAAACAACAACAGTACAACGGTATTGCACCAAATTTAATTCATAGTCTTGATGCAACCCTGATGTATTTAACTGTTGAAAAACTTAGACAAAAAGGAGTCAATAGTTTTATGTTAATTCACGATTCGTTTGGAGTTCCAGCGAATGATGTTGATTTTCTTAATGATGCAGTTCGAGAATCTTTTGTCGAGTTGTTTAAAGAGAAACCATTACATTTATGGGTCGAACAGATTTATCCTGATCGATTGGGGGAGTGTGATAAGGTTATGATTGACACACTAAACCTAGATGATGTGTACGATTCTACGTACATTTTTTCATAGAGGTTACACTAAAGCAGGAAAAACATTTTATGTTAATAAAAGCACTTGAGGAGGCATTGCTACAATTGTCTACATCGATCCGAATGATTGAAGATTATGGAGATGATAAGTTAGCAAAATTGGAGGCGAAAAGAGTATTTCTAATCGCTATGTTAAAACAACTTGATATTGAGTTAGAAATCCTAAATCAGGAATATGACGAAGCAGGTTATGACATAGAGGAAGAAATGACTACCTTGAAGTTATTCGAGGATAGTAGGAATGCTTATAACGATATTATGAGCAATTTGTTTAAACCTAAACACTGAGGGTAAAAATATGGCAAAAGTCATTAATGAAACTAAGGGACGTGCTGTGGTTACACCACGTGGTTCAGCATCTTGGGTAAAGATCAAAGATCCAGATACAACATTCGATGCGGATGGTATCTTTTCTGCGAACATTGTCTTAGATCCTGAAGCGAGTGACGTTCAGAAGTTTATTTCCAATATGGAAAAACTACGTGATCAAGCATTTGAAGAAGCAAAGCGTAATCTTGCTCCAGCAAAAGCGAAGTCATTAGCAGTGAAAGACGTATTTCACGAGGAAATGGATAAAGAAGGAAATGAAACTGGAAAGATTTTCCTGAAAACCAAAACCAAGGCGAAAGGCGTTGATCGTAATGGAAATGAATACAATGTAACAATACCAGTGTTCGATGACAAAGGTGTCGAGCAAAAAGATTGGAATTTACTAATCGGTAACGGTAGTGTTATTAAATTGCAGGTATGGGCAAATCCATACTATATGGCAAATGGAAATTTCGTAGGTATCACACTTAAGTTGAAAAAGATCCAGATCATTGATCTCATTAAATATGAGGCAGGTGGCGAATCATTTACTGATGAGTCAGGTGATGGATTTGAAGATACTTCAGAAACTTTTGAAGATTCAGACGGAGATTTCTAGGAGAGAGAAATGGGTACATTCGTAAAACATACTAGTTGTGAAGATTGCGGTAGCAGTGATGCAAATGCAGTATATGAGGATGGTTCTGCCCATTGTTTTTCTTGCGGTGCATACACTCACAAGGATGGTGAGTCAGCACCAATAGAAAAGACGTTCAAAAAAAGTCAAAAAATTTTATTGCAAGGAAAGTACAAAGCAATTCCAAAAAGGAAAATCAGTGAGGAAACCTGCCGAAAGTATGGTTACCACATTGCTGAAGATTCTAAGGGTGCTACTGTGCAGGTCGCAAACTATTATGATAAGGATAAAAAACTAACTGGTCAGAAGATCCGTGGTGTCAACAAACAGTTTTATTCTGTGGGTCAAACATCATTGCTCTTTGGTCAGCAGTTATTCTCATCTGGTGGTAAGAAAGTTATTGTTACTGAGGGAGAGATTGATGCTCTCTCTGTAGCAGAAGCATTCGGATCTAAATGGCCTGTTGTTTCCTTAATCAATGGTGCTCAATCAGCATTTAAAAACCTTAAGGCAAACCTAGAATGGTTACTATCATTTAAGGAAGTTGTACTGTGGTTTGACGATGATGATCCAGGACACCAAGCAGTAGAAGACGTTGCTGACTTGTTTAAACCAGGTCAATTAAAGATCATTACACAAAATGGTTTCAAGGATGCTAATGAATTATTAGTATCGAAGGGTAAGTCCGCAGTTGTATCTGCATCTTACTCTGCAGAACCATTACGTATTGATGGTGTAGTAAATGGTAAAGACTTATGGGATCTAGTATCCAAGGAAGAAGTCTTTGAAACTTATGAGTACCCTTTCCCTATGCTGAATGAAAAGTTCAGAGGTTTAAGAAAAGGTGAACTCGTTACATTTACTGCTGGATCTGGGGTCGGAAAGAGCACGATAGTTAAAGAGATTACTTACCATCTTATGATGAAAGAGAAACTCAGCATCGGTTACGTTGCACTTGAAGAAAATGTTAAGCGTAGTGCATTGTCATTTATGGGAATGTATTTAAACAAACCATTATTCTTTGAGTTCGGAAGTGTTCCAATGGAAGACAAGAAGAAAGCATTCGAAAGTACCTTAGGCACTGGAAGGATGTATCTTTATGATCACTTTGGTTCACTCGATGAGGATAACTTACTTAAGAAACTACGACTAATGATTACACAAAATAATGTGGACTTCATTGTCTTGGATCACGTAAGTATTGTTGTCTCTGGTAACAATGATGGTGATGAAAGGAAGGCTATCGATGCTCTGATGACTAACCTACGTAGTCTTGCTGAGGAAACTCAAGCAGGAATCATAGTTGTCTCACATTTAAGACGACCACAAGGTGACAAAGGTCACGAAGATGGTGCAAATGTATCACTCTCTCAGTTGAGAGGATCGGGTGCAATTGCTCAACTATCTGATGGTGTCATAGGTGTAGAGAGGAATATGAGAGATGATGATTTTAGTAATCACGTTAAGTTACGGGTACTAAAGAATCGTTTTGTAGGTGATGTTGGCCTTGCAGATACTCTGGTCTACAAAAAAGAGACTGGCAGAATGTCTGTCGTAGAAGATGACTTTATTGAGGGAGAATTTTAATGTTGTTATTTGATTTGGAAACAGATGGATTCCTGGAGGACGTGACAAAGATACACTGTGCTGTAACTTATGACACTGATACTCAGGAGTACAAACGTTACCGACCTGAAGACATTGATACATTAATCGATGATCTAAAAAGTGCAGATAGTATCGGAGCACACAACGGTATTAACTATGACATCCCCGTAATAGAGAAACTCTATGGGATAGATTTATACAAGGAGTGTAAGGTACTAGACACTTTTGTTCTTAGTCGCATTGCATACTACAACCTTATGAACCTCGATGAGGGTAACAAAAGTTTACCTCCAGCGGTGAAAGGGTCTCACAGTTTGAAGGCGTGGGGTATGCGACTAGGTGAGTACAAGGGAGAGTATGGTTCTCAAGATAATGCTTGGGATACTTTTAATGAGGAGATGTTAGATTACTGTGAGCAAGATGTTAAGGTAACAGTAAAACTATACGAACGTTTATTGAAAAAGAATGTCCCTGACTCAGCACTCGATGTTGAGCAGGACTTCGCTTACATTATTAATAGACAGTCACGTTATGGTTGGTACTTTGATATTGAAAAAGCACAGTTTCTACACGTTGAACTTAACAAACAAAAAGAGGCAATTGAAAAAGAGTTAGAAGAAACTTTTAAACCTCTTAAAGATTGGGTAGCGATGAAAGAAGTACCACAATATAGAATTGATGGTGTTGAGAGTAAGAACTATCTCAATCAAGTTAAGAAGGGAGCACATCGTGATCCTAAACTAGGCTGGGGAAGATGGGAGGAGACTTGGTTTAATCCATCAAGTAGACATCACATCATTCGCTGGATGAAAGAAGTGTACAACTGGGATTCACCTAAGAAGACTGACAAAGGTACACCTATTATTAATGAAGACACGCTAAAGAACTGTGATATTCCTGAGGCACAATTACTCAGAAAATACTTTTTATTACAAAAGGTATTGGGTATGTTGGTTGAAGGGGCGAACGGTTGGTTACGTTTAGTCAAAGATGATAATAGGATACACGGTCAAGTTAACACCTTAGGTGCAGTCACTGGTCGTTGCACACACAACAAACCTAATGTTGCTCAGACACCAAGCAGTCGTGCTTTTATGGGTAAAGAATGTAGACAACTGTTTACTGTTCCCGAAGGTAAAAAGATTGTAGGTGTTGATGCATCAGGTTTGGAATTGAGAATGCTTGCACATTATATGGCCGCCTTTGATGGTGGTGCTTATGGTGAACAAGTAGTTAATGGTGATATTCATACGATTAACCAAGAAGCAGCTGGTCTACCAACTAGAGACAATGCTAAAACTTTTATCTATGGTTTTCTCTATGGTGCAGGGAATGCAAAGATAGGAAGTATTGTAGGTGGGTCTCAAAAAGTTGGAAAAAATTTAAAAGAGACTTTTTTAAAAAGGATTCCAGCATTGGCAAAACTTACTACAGCTGTCAAGAAGTCAGCTAGTAAGGGATTCCTTCTTGGTTTAAACAAAAGAAAGTATGAGATTCGTAGCGATCACGCTGCACTTAATGTATTACTACAGGGTGCAGGTGCATTAGTTATGAAGTATTACCTAGTCGAACTAGACAAAAAGTTACAAGAGACTATGACTCCAGGTAAGGAGTACGAGTTCATTGGTAACATTCACGATGAGGTTCAGATAGAAGTAGATGAAAACAAAGCAGAGATCGTAAAAGAAATTGCTGAGTCTACATTTGCTGATGTTGAAAAACTTTTGAACTTCAGAGTTAAGTTGGAAGGTGAGGCTAAAATTGGGAACACTTGGTATGATACACATTGATATTAAACCACTCAGTACCAATGATATGTATGGTGGTAGAAAAGTTAAATCTTATAAGTACAAAAACTATGAGAGAAAACTACTACCACTATTACCTAATGATTTAGAGATACCGAAAGGTAAACTTCAATTATTTATAGCAGTAGGTCTTAGCAGTAAACTTGCTGATTTGGATAACGTACTCAAACCTTTTATTGATTGTCTGCAGATGAAGTATGCATTTAATGATAAGCATATTTATATGTTGACTGCATCAAAGACTGATGTAAAGAAAGGTGAAGAGTTTATTGAATTTAGTTTGGAGGGAGTATGAACAAGCAGATCGGGGGAGACCACTATAACCTATCGATACAACCAATTGATTTCATTATGCATAATGGTTTTGGTTATTGCGAAGGTAACGTGATCAAATATATAAGCAGACATCAAGATAAGAATGGTGCTGAAGATATTAAGAAGGCCATTCACTACTGTGAATTTATTTTGAAACACGTGTACGGAGAGGAGAATGACACAAAATGAATTACTTTATTATATAAATGACAAGTTTAATTTATCTGTAGAAAGTACTGATGCGGATCAGTTTTGCTGCCACGATGCAAACAATATTAAATACGTTGTGGAGCTGAAGTGTAGAACTGCACATTATGATGATCAGTTTATAGAGAAAAACAAATGTGAAAGCAATCACGAAGAAAGAGATTTTCTATATATTGTGTCAACACCTAGGGGTGTCTATGGTTGGGACATTACTAAATTAGTCAACGAAGGTTACGACTTTCAGTGGGAAACTAGAAGCTTACCTGCAACAACAACATTCAGTAATAGACAATTCATAGATAAAGAGGTTGGTTACTTACATATAGATAATGCTCATTGGAGAGGGAATTATGATTTCATTGATTGATGGCGATAGCATCGCTTATAAATATGCGAGCATCTATCAAGACACTGTGATCTGGGATGATAGTGACGAGGACAATATTGTTGCCTCAGTTTCTACAGACCTAGAGACAGCACTCGAAGAGATGGATTATTTCATAGAAGGTATTAGAGATCACACAGATACTGATGACTCAGTTATCATTCTAAGTCCTAAGAAATCTTTTCGTTATGATGTAACACCTACATACAAAGGTAATCGCAAACCACCTAAAGTTCCTCTGGAAATGTTGCTGCCAATTCGAGAGCATTTACTAGAGAAGGGTGCATTACTATTTGATAATGTAGAAGCAGACGATGTATGTGTTAGTCGAATGTATAAAGAACCAGGTAAGTATGTCCTATGTCACATTGATAAGGATCTTAATCAAGCACCTGGGAAACACTACAACTATAACACACAAGAATCCTACGAAGTAACACAGGAAGAAGCAGACTACTGGTTCTATCTACAAGTACTTGAAGGTGATAGTGTTGATGGTGTCAAAGGTTGTCCTAAGATCGGTAAGATTAAAGCAGCCAAGATATTAGCAGCAACAGACCCTAAAGATTACTGGGAGGTAATTGAAGAGACTTATGATAAAGCTGGTATGACATATGAGTATCTGATTGAACAAGCACAACTAGTTTATATGCTACGTGACTTTGATGAAGAGACTCAACAAGTAAACTTATGGACACCGACAGGAGTAAAGAATGAAACCAAAGTATAAAGTAAAAGATGTACAGGTTGTACGTACACAAACAGGTAAAGGTAAAGATGCTGAAGTAATTGAGTACACTGAGATACTTGTTGTTGATGACACAGGTAAAAAAATACCTATGAGATTTGGAGGTCGTTATGCGTAGTCTATTTGCAGCACTACTATTAATATCAAGCTCAGCTTTTGCAGCTAATCCTAATCCTTATAATTTTCCAGCACCTAAGAGTGACATTACTATGGAAGTACATAAGAATAATATGGCAGACAGCGTAGAGATCTTTCGATGCAAGTCTGTTTACTTATGTCATTTATATGTAAAACAACAAGAGTATCGTGGTGCAACCAATGCTTGTAAGACTATTACAATCAAACGTAATGGTAGACCAGTGTGGTTTAAGAGGTACAACTAGTGGATAGCTGGCGTGAGTTACAGAAAAACTCTTACATCTCTTGGGTTAGGAAGTATGAAACGGAGAAAAAGAAACGAATCGAGATCGAGCAGAAGTACGAAAAACTTATTGAAAGAATTAAAGACCTTGCAATGGAAAGGTACTACTACGAAAGATTAGCTGAAGACCAAGAGTGGGATGAAGAGCGAATGGATGTCATAGGACAAAATGGTAATACAGGAGAGCATTACCAATATGAACTATGGAACTATGCTAGTGAAGAAAGATTTAAGGAGGACGATAATGCAACCGTGGAAGACGAGCAGCCCAGTAAAGATCAAACCGAAACCTAAGAAAGAAGAGGAAAAGAAAGATGATTCGAGCAAGAGTAGTTCATAGTGATGGACGTGATGAAGTGTATGATGGTGTAGTTAAGATCATTGAAGCAATGGACAAACTACTTATTTACACTCAAGATCAAACCTTTACTATTTATACAGATGAAGTTTTGTTTACACAATTCTGGGATCAGGGGAGCGAGTAATGAAAGATTATCTAGATAAGAAAATAGATCACTTCTTATCTGAAGATAATACTACACTCGAAACTAATGAGCTTAAGGAATTGATAGGAGATATTTATATATCATTAAGATTAATCTGTTTAGAGAAGGATTTATTTTTAGATGAGTGCGTAGCATTAGCCTACGACAAAAGATTTGGAGAGAAATAATGGCGATAGAAACCGTATATCTATTAATGCTATTTGTGGCTATCGGAGGTGGGTTTGCATCCTACCTTTATAGTAACCATAGATATGAGAGAGGTATCATTGATGCCATACAACTACACAATGAGGGACGTTTGACATATAAAAGTTATATGGAAGGCGAAGTTGAAATGATAGATATAAGGATTAAGCCAGATGAGGAGTGATTACTTAGGGATCGTAATTGATCGCAAGAAAGACAAGAAGATGTCTGACCAAGCAAGAGACTTGGTGACTAATTATTATTTACGTGGTAAAGAAAAATCACCACAAGAAGCATACGCTAGAGCTTGCTTAGCTTATAGCGGAGGAGATAAGAAACTTGCTCAACGTTTATATGATGCTGTTAGCAGTGGCTGGTTTATGTTTAGTAGCCCTATCCTTAGTAACGCTCCTGCCCCAGGTGAAAAGCCAAGAGGACTTCCTATTAGTTGTTTTCTTAGTTATGTTGCTGACGATCTCGATGGTCTTATTAAACATCAGTCAGAGTTGGCTTGGTTAAGTGTTAAAGGAGGGGGAGTAGGAGGACACTGGGGTGATGTTCGACCCGTATCGGACAAAGCTCCAGGCCCAATTCCATTTATTAAAGTAAGCGACTCAGCGATGACCGCTTATAAACAAGGACAAACTAGAAAAGGAAGTTATGCTGCGTATACTGACATCTCACATCCAGACATTATTGAATTCATCAACCTTAGAGTCCCTACTGGAGGGGATACTAATCGCAAGTGTTTTAACATTAATAATGCTGTCAATATTACTGATTCCTTTATGGATTGTGTTATCAATGATAGTCCTTGGAGTCTTACTGATCCAAGTAACGGTGAAGTCCGTGATACAGTACGTGCAAGAGACCTTTGGCAAAGACTCCTCGAAGTAAGATTTAGAACTGGTGAACCATATCTAAACTTTATCGATGAGGCCAATCGTAAACTACCACAACCTTTAAAAGATAAGGGACTTAAGATTCACGGTAGTAATTTATGTAATGAGATTCACTTACCTACAGAGAAAGGACGTACTGCTGTATGTTGTTTGTCTTCTGTTAACCTAGAGTTGTTTGATGAGTGGAAAGATACATCACTAATATCAGATTTAATTACGATGCTAGATAATGTACTTACACAATTCATTGAACACGCACCTCAAGAATTAGCAGCAGCTACTCACTCAGCATTCCAGGAACGTTCCTTAGGTCTAGGTGCAATGGGTTTCCATTCATACTTACAATCTAAGAATATTCCTTGGGAATCTGCACAGGCTACTGGACAGAATTTAAAGATGTTTAGGTTAATTAAAGATCAAGCAGAGATGGCAACACAAGCTTTAGCTGCAGAACGTGGAGAATATCCTGATGGTAAAGGAAGCGGAAAACGTAATAGTCATCTTCTTGCTATCGCTCCTAATGCTAATAGTAGTATCATCTGCGGTACTTCTGCTTCTATTGAGCCCATTAAGTCTAATGCTTATACTCATAGGACACGCGTTGGGTCTCATTTAGTTAAGAATAGACACCTAGCTAGAGTGTTGAACGAACACAGACTACGACTAGGCTTTGAAAAAGATTGGTTAGAGGAACAGTGGTCGAGTATTATTCACCACGAAGGCTCTGTACAACATTTAGATTATCTTACAGATTGGGAAAAGGATGTATTTAAAACTGCATTCGAGTTAGACCAAATGTGGGTAGTGGAACACGCAGCGACTAGACAACCATACATATGTCAAGGTCAAAGCGTAAACTTGTTCTTCCCTGCGGGTAGCGAGAAGGCTTCCGTGAACAAAGTACATCTCGCAGCGTGGGGTAAGAAACTAAAAGGTCTTTACTATTTACGTACTAATACTGGTGCTACTGCAGAGCAGATTGGTAAAAAGGTAGAGCGTATTAAACTCGAATCATTTAAGGAGGACACAGAATGTCTAAGTTGTCAGGGTTAGAACCACCAGAAGAATGCACAATTTGTGGATGGAAGTATGATGAAGAGGAGGGAGGGATACAAGGTTACTTTGGTATCCTTCCTGTTACTTTTTGTGCAGATTGTTTAACTAACATATTAAATATGGCTGATCAATTGAATGGAGAATATGATGCTTGAGGTAGGAGTACTAGATGAGGCACAAACATATAAACCATTTAATCATCAGTGGGCAATGGAAATTGCTGAAGAGCACGAGAAGATCCATTGGGGTATATGGGAAGTTAAACTACAGGAAGATGTAGATCAGTGGAAACGTGGTACTATCACTGAAGAAGAGAAGAACCACATTACTCAGATCCTTCGTCTGTTTACACAATCAGATGTACAGGTAGCACAAAACTATTGTGATTTATATATACCTAAGTTTCGTAATCACGAGATTAGGAATATGATTATGTCGTTTGCTAATCGTGAGGGTACACATCAACGTGCCTATGCATTACTAAATGACACCTTAGGTTTTGAAGATAGTGAATACTCAGCTTTCTTAGATTACAAACAAATGAAAGATAAGATTGAGTTTATGAAGGACAACGATACATCTACGTTGCACGGACTAGCTAAAGCATTAGCTCAGACTTGTGTTAACGAAGGTATGTCATTGTTCTCAGCATTCGCTATGCTGCTAAACTACCAACGTTTCGGTAAGATGAAGGGTATGTGTGAGGTAGTTGAGTGGTCTATTAGAGATGAGTCTATGCACGTTGAAGGGATGTCACGTTTGTTTAGACAGTTTTGCAATGAACATCCGAGGGTAGTAACAGATGAATTTAAAAAAGAAATTTACGAAATGGTCAGAACTGCGGTTGCCTTGGAGGACAAAGTTATCGATCTTGCTTATAAAATGGGAAGCATCGAGGGTCTTGAAAAAGGCGAAGTCAAAGATTATATCAGGCATCTAGCAGATCGTAGACTTATACAACTAGGACTTAAACCTAACTATGGTGTTAAAGATAATCCCCTACCTTGGGTAGAATGGATTATTGCTGGAGATAGTTTTAAGAATTTTTTCGAAGGTACAGTAACTGATTACTCAGCTGCTGGTATGAAAGGAGAGTGGGGATGGTAGGTTATAAAGCCTGGAAAGCTAAGTGGCGTTTACACTCCAAAGACTACAGTAAAGTGTGGGATTGGATTGATAAACTAAACCCTTTCCGAAAGTAATATATAGAGGTTACACTATAGGACTCCACCCTGGTGGGATTATTATAGTGATAATCTCTGATGAACTCGAACCAGAGACCCTCCAGGAACTATTATGGATAAATTACCAAGCAAGACATTAGAATTGTTGAGAGCGTTGGAAGATGAATTTCCCGATAAGATAATTACAAAGGAAATGAGTCCTTACCAACAGGGCCGTCTACACGGAGTCATTGATTTAATTAGACGTTTACAAGAATTAGCACAAGGAGAATAAGTATGGGCGGACTATTTAGTTCTAAAACACCTGCACCTACACCTCCACCAGCACCATCTGCACCAGTTGAAGAGGCAGAGTTCAAACCTGGTGGCACAGATGAAACAAACAGAGAAGATGTACGTAAGAAAGCAATGGGCAAGAAACGTTTACAAATTCCTCTAACAAGAACAGCAGTTAAAAAAGCAGTACAAACAGGTAGTTAGTTATGGATGAGAATGAAGTTAGCTTAAAGAACCGTTGGACAAAATTAGATGGTGAAAGAAGTACTGTACTAGATAGAGCTAAACATTGTACTGAGCTAACTATTCCTTCACTATTAGTAGACAATGAGTCACATACTGAGGAATCAAGGTTAGATACACCTTATCAATCCTTAGGTGCTCGTGCAGTTAATAACTTAGCAAGTAAGCTGTTACTCTCTCTACTACCACCTAATGCTCCATTCTTTAGATTTGTACCTGACAAGATTGCAATGATGGAATTGCAGCAACAAGGTCAGGCAGGTCAAGTACAAGAACGTTTAGCGGATTTGGAGCGTGCACTATCTGCACAGATCGAACGTGAAGCTCTACGTGTGCCTATCTTTGAAGCACTAAAATTATTAGTTGCTACAGGTAATGCCCTAGTTTACCGAGACAAAGATGATGGAACTAGAGTTTTTAATCTGAATTCATACGTTGTACAGCGTAATCCTGAAGGTAAGTTAAAAGAAATCCTAACTAAAGAGTCGATACGTAGGGATGATTTACCAGAAGGAATGGACAAGGAAGGTGATCAAACTAAACCCATCGACTTGTACACCAGTGTTAAGTGGAATGGAAAGTCTTTCGATGTTTATCAAGAGGCACTAGAGCAAGAAATTCCAGGAACACGTGGTACATATACAGAGAAAAATTTACCATACATTCCTTTAAGATGGACTGCAATTCATAATGAGAATTATGGACGTGGACTTGTTGAGCAATACTTAGGTGACCTTCGTTCACTCGAAGCATTATCTATGAGTATTGTGGAAGCATCCGCAGCAGCATCTAAGGTCTTATTCTTTGTTGATCCTGTAGGTAGTACAAATATATCTACGGTTGCTAAGGCACAGTCAGGATCAATTGTTAAAGGTAGAGCGACTGATGTTTCTACTTTGCAGATGGATAAGTCACACGACTTAAACATTGCATACCAAACAATGAATGACATTCAAAGGAGATTAGCGAGTGCTTTCCTACTCAATGAATCTGCAAGACGTGATGCTGAGCGTGTCACTGCTGAAGAAGTACGACTTATGGCAGGAGAGCTTGAAGATGCTCTTGGAGGTATCTATAGCATTCTAACACAAGAATTGCAATTACCGTTAATTAAGTTATTAATGCATTCTAATAAGGTTAAGTTCCCAGAAGGTCTAGTTGAACCAGTTATTGTTACTGGTGTTGAAGCACTAGGTCGTGGACACGATTATAATAAATTAGTACAATTTTCACAAACACTACAACAACTTCTTGGTCCTGAGATATTTGCTCAGTATACTAATGTGGATGCTGTTATTGAACAGATCGGTACATCATTAGGTATTGAAACAGAAGGTCTTATTAAGACACAAGAACAGATCCAACAAGAACAAGCTCAAGCAATGTTGCAGCAAGCTGGTCAAATGGGTATGGATGCTGCAGCTTCTCAAGGCGGAGCTATGGCAGGTCAAGTAGCAAGTGAACAAATGACAGGAGGGTAAATGTCAGACTATAAAAAGGATGAGGCAGTTGAAGCAACACCTCAAGAGATTATGATGAAAGCCCAGGCAGCTCGTGTAGCTGCTATTGTGGCTGAAGCTAAAAAAATGGAGGCGGAGAATGGAGCAAAATCAGCAGGAAAATCCACAAGCAAATCTAAGTGAGCACGATCAGGCAATGATCGATAAGGTTGAGCAGCACGAGACAGAAGTAACTGAATCGATGCAGACCGATCAAGAACGTATGCTTGCAGGTAAGTATAAAACAGTTGAAGAACTGGAGAAAGCTTACGAACACTTACAAACAAAACTAGGTCAACCTGCGGAAGAGACAGCAACAGAAACTGAAGCTGAAGCCCCACAAGAAGAAGATACTACTAAAGCAGATGCAGAAGAAGTAACAGCACAAGCTGGTATTGACTACACTGCACTTGAAAGTGAGTATCAAGAAACTGGACAACTCTCCCCTGACACCTATAAACAACTAGAAGATGCAGGTATCCCACAAAATATGGTGGATGCATACATTGCAGGTCAAGAAGCACTAGCAGGACAAACATTAAATAAGATGTATAGTTTAGCTGGTGGTGAATCAGAATATAATGAGATGGTTACTTGGGCACAAGACAATTTAACTGAGTCTGAGATCCAAGCATTTAATGCGTCATTAGCAAATGAAGCTCAATCTGAGTTTGCAATTAAAGGTCTTTACGCACAATATCAAAGTGCTAAAGGTCCTAATCTAGTAAAAGGGGAAGTGTCAAACACATCGACACGAGGTTTTGCAAGTAAGCAAGAAATGATGGCTGAAATGTCAAATCCAAAATATAAGAAAGACCCAGCATTCCGTGCTGAGGTACAAAGGCGTGTGGCTTTAAGCAAGTTTTAAAGTTTAGGGGGTGTGATGCCTTTAATCTCTCTTTGCGGCCTTTAGGTCCTCCCTCTATACCTAATGTAAGACCCGCACCCCCACCCTATTTAGTACAAAGTCAGAAGTTGCCCTAAGATATATACTGAGGTATATGTCAACGGATACCCTCATTATGATAAGTGCTGCCAGCGATAGTGAAAACTATCATTATTTTTAATATATAACAAAGGAAGAAAAATGTCTTATAATCCTTCACAAGGTATCGGTACAGGTCGTGACGGCTCTGGTTATTCCGATCGCGACTTGGCGATTAAGGTGTTTTCTGGCGAAGTACTTACAGCTTTCGAATCAGCAAATATCTTTTTGCCTTTAGTACAAACTCGTACAATTAACTCTGGTAAGTCTGCATCATTCGCAGTTATCGGTAAGTACGAGACAGCAACATCAACTCACGTTCCTGGAACTGATATTACACCTAACCTAATCAATGCTGGTGAGCGTGTAATCGAGATTGATGATCTTAAATATGCTTCAGTATTCGTTGATAACTTCGAAGAAGCAATGCAACACTATGAGACTCGTTCACAGTATTCTGTTGAAATGGGTCGTAGACTAGCTAAAACAGTAGACCAAGCAATTATCACACAACTTGATAACTGTGTGGCTAATGCTGCAAACACTGATGACACTAATGGTGGCGAAGGCCAACCATACTCAGACGTTACTGCATTCTCTGCAAGTACAGCTTACGCTGTTGGTGATCGTGTATCTTACAACAATGTTGTATACGTATTCACTTCAGCTCACGCAGCAGGTGCTTGGAATGCCAGTCACGTAGAAGCAGTTTCAGTACTTTCAGTAGCTACTGCAGGTGCATCTTCAAATGGCGATAAGGGTGATCTTATCCTTGCTGCTCTTTATGATGCTCAAACTACTATGGACGAGCAAGATATTCCAGGTGATCGTTACGTAGTTGTATCTCCTAAGAACTACAACCGTCTAGTACAGTCTGGTGCAGTTCACAAAGATATGACTCAAGGTTCTAATGGTGGTATCGATACTGGTCGTGTTGTTCAGGTAGCTGGTCACAACATCTTAGTATCTAATAACATCGGCACAAGTGACATCTATATGTTCACTCAAAATGCTGTTGGTGTTGTTAAGCTTCTTGACATCAAGTCTGAAGTTAATTACATCCCTGAGAAATTAGGTGATCTAATGACTTCATCTTATGCAATGGGCTTCGGTACATTAAACAATGGTTGTGTAATCAAGATGGTTACAACTGACTAATATAACTAAGGGATGCCTTCGGGTGTCCCTTTTTTTTGATACGGAGAAATTCTATGACTGAATTAGAAGGCGTAAACATTGCCTTGCAAACTATCGGTGAGATGACTCTTACGACTGCAACAAACATTTCGGATGTATACGAAGCTAGTACAGCCCTAGAGATTCTTACGGAGACTCGTAAGACTATTCTTACAGAAGGTTACAACTGTAACACAGATTATGATTGGGACTTAACTGCAGATACAAACGGTTATGTTGCCCTTGCATCGAGCATTCTACGTTTAGAAAGTTCTGATGGATCAAACAAATATATTATGAAGGATAACAAACTGTACGATAAAGATGATAAAACATTTCAGTTTGATCCTAACTCTACTCATAAAGTAGACGTTGTATGGGACTTAGATTTTGATGACATCCCATATACAATTGCATATTATATCGCAATTAAAGCAGCAAGAATTACATATCAAAGATTAATCGGTTCTACAGATGTTATTCGTGTCCTTATGGATGACGAACAGCACGCTTATGAAAAAGCACTAGAGCACGATGTAGATACAAATAATTATAATATCTTTGATTCAACACACGCAAGTAGAATTATTACAAGAAGTAGGAATCCTCGACCAATTAGGAGTTAGATATGGCCTTAGTAAATCAGACTATACCTGGGTTATACAATGGTGTCTCGCAGCAACCTGATGAGCTACGTTTAGATACACAGGTAACTGAGATGATTAACTGTTATCCTTCATTAGTACAAGGAGTACAAAAGAGGAATCCATCTATTGTTCAAGCAACAGATACCACAGTTGATCCTGATGCGTTTATCCACGTGTATGACCGAGGTGCTGGTGATGAGCAGTACATTATGGTTATTCAAGATGGTGAATATAAGGTTTATGATGAAAATGGTACGATGGCTCAAGACTGGGTCTCTAACTCTTACTTAAATGTTCCAGCAGGTACATTACCACGTGATGCATTCTCAGCAGTTACCGTAGGTGACACAACATTCATTGTTAATAAGACAAAGACTGTTGCAATGTCAGGTACAACTGATAACAATGATGATGCTAACTGGGATTCAAACTTTTATTATTGGGTAAAAAGAACAACAGAAATAAGATATGGAACAGATAACAATTCAGCTAAAGGCTATACTTACTATATTTACAACAACGGTTCGCAAGTCACTTCGCAAACTAATGTCGATGGTGTCGCAGCTGCTAACTCGATAGCCTCTGCTATTGGTGGTACAGCAGTAGGATCTGTTGTTAAAAAAACAAGTGCACCTAATTATTCTGGATCAGATTCCTGGGGATCGCAAGCATCAGAATCTTGGGTAGGCACAATAAGAAAACTGCAGGATTTACCTAGTGATCTAGGTTTCCAAAATGCAGTCATTGAGATTGCAGGAGATGAACAAAGTAACTTTGATAATTACTATGTTAAATTTGTAGGTTCTGCATATAGAGAAACATTTAAACCAGGACTAGATAATTCATTTAATGCTAGTACTATGCCTCATAAAATTGAGAGACAAAGTACAACTAGTTTTCCAATGTCAACTATTAATTGGGGTGATCGTACAGTAGGTGACGAGTTTAATGCACCAGAACCATCATTTGTAGGTAGGAACATTGAAGACATCTTTTTCTTTAAGAATAGATTAGGTATGCTTGCAGATGATAATGTAATTTTATCAGAAACAAGTGAGTACTATAACTTCTGGCCTACAACTGTTACTGATGTACTTGATGCTGATCCTATTGATGTTGCAGTAGATAGTAATAAAGCAGTATACTTACGTTATGCTATTCCATTCAATAAAGAATTATTATTGTTTGGTGATAAAGCACAATTCATTATGTCAAGCACAAGGGCATTAACACCTAATGATGTTAGTATTCAACAAAGTACAGCCTTTGATATTAATATTGAAGCTGCACCAGTAGCAATTGGTCCTAATATTTATTTTGCAACAGACAAACAAGATAGTACTACAATCAGAGAGTACTTTAATGTTCCTGATACGGCTAGTAATGATGCTGCAAATATTACAGGACATTGTCCTTACTACATCCCACAAGGAATTAAGAAATTAACAGGTAGTAGTAAGTACGATATGTTATTTGCTATTACAGGTACAGATAATAAGATATATGTATATAACTTTTATTGGCAAGGTGAAGAAAAAGCACAGTCTGCTTGGCACACTTGGGAATTAGACCCAGATGATAGAATATTTAATATTGAAGTACTAGGCGATGAGTTATTAGTTATGGTAGCTTATGACAACGGTGATCGTAAACTTGAAGCAATTAGTTTAGAGTTACCTGAGGATATGACTACTGTTACTTATGAAGATCACGGAGCAGATACAGTACAATCTCGTATTGAATTATCTAAATGGGGTGTTCCTAGTGGTAAATCAAATGTAGATAGTAATCGTTCATCATTAATTCTTAGAGACTTAAGATTATCAATGGGAGATTCATCATATTATGGTATGGAAATTACCAGAGGTACTGTAGTAAAAACATACAATAATTATGTGACAACTCCATCATTAGCAATTATAGGTGATCATAAATATCCTGTTGTTGGTAATGCAAACAATCTAGAAATAGCTTTTGTTAGTGATATTAACAAAGGTTTCAAATTAAATTCACTTTCTTGGAGAGGACAATTACATCTTAAAGGAAGTCGAGGAATATAGGAAATAAGATATGGTTTCAGATAAAGTCTTTACAACTGACGGAACACAAAAGATATTCTCCTCAGATTTTGATGTTATATCTGAGGACCATATCAGAGTGTTCCTTGATGGTACAGTAGTATCAAGAGATGATTATGATTTAATTAATAATGCTGCGGTATTTTTTACACCACCTACAAGTGGGCAGACATTAACTTTACAAGTTGGTACAACACCAGCTGATATTTTAACATCACCTACTGA
>Ga0255751_10001442_pt1 | contig 22598 bp, 15 predicted proteins | sample 071ome_20_FD_179951 | JGI IMG/M metagenome (GOLD analysis project Ga0255751, IMG submission 179951) | Coastal salt marsh microbial communities from the Groves Creek Marsh, Skidaway Island, Georgia - 071412BT metaG (version 2) | ecosystem: Environmental > Aquatic > Marine > Intertidal zone >... | reverse complement strand
TCTCTGTGAAGCCAAACCCAGCTTCAGATCTTTTGATCATCGAAAACACTACTGGCGCACGTTCTACAGTAGTTATGTACAACATCACAGGCGCGAAAGTATTGGAGCAAAGCTTCGATGCTGAAGCTCGTCTTGACGTTGCAGCAATGCCACGTGGTATGTACATCGTACGTGTACAAAACGGTTCTACTGAATCAGTAGTACGCGTTGCTTTGAAATAATGCTTACAATTGGTTAGTAAGTATAGGGGGCCCCATTAGGGGTCCCTTTTTTTATTGTATTTTCCCGCTGTGAGATTGAGATTCCTGCTTTTTGTCTTGTGTGTGTCCGGTGCTGCGATGAATGCGCAAACCGCACGCAGAATTGGCCCTGCACAAGGACTATTGCACCCCACTGTATATGACGTTGCCCAAGATCCTTTTGGCTTCGTGTGGATCGGTACTCGCGACGGATTATTCCGCTACAACGAGGGCCGCGCGGTGGGCATGGAATTTCTACCTGAAGGGCTCGCGCCCGCGCGCAACATTCAAAGCCTTTGCGTACGTCAAGATTCTACCTTGTGGATGGGATTGGCACAGCTAGGGGTGTTGGCCTATGATATTCAACTAATGCAACCCAAGCCGCTGGGCTACCCACGGCTCGATGACGGCATAAGCGTGCAAGCCTTACACGAGGACGTGCACGGCAGGTTGTGGGCTGGTACCTCCGGGCAGGGATTGTATTATTTAGACGATGAAGCAGCGGAGTGGCGCACGGTATCCTTTGCCTATGCCCCTGAAGAGCTTATGTTTGTCTTTGATTTTGCCGATCAAGGCGATACCATTTGGATTGGAAATTCGGGCGAGCATTTGCTCTATTACCTATACGGCGACGACCGTGTGCATTCCTTTGCGGAGAGTGAGGAATTCCAATCTTATAGCAAGAGCGTTGATGTACAAGGCGGCAAAGTATTATTCGGAATTGCAGAGCACGGGTTATGGGAAATTAGCGGTGGCCAATTAGCTCAAATCCCTTCACCCTCCACCAACCCAAGGGATGTGGTCTATGAAGGCAAGGAGATTTGGGTGAGTACGGACGGAAACGGGATGTTTGTGCGTGGTGTAGAAGGAAATTGGACCCAATGGAGCAAACAAGATCCGCAACTGGGTATCGCCACGGATCAATTCTACTCCATCACTCCTGTAGGCAACGATTTTTGGGTTGGGACCTTCAATGATGGAATCACGCTTTTTCCGAGAGGCAGTCGTCCCATCGAAAAACTGCGTAATCCTGATTCCTTTACCTATACTTCCATTCAAAGCGCCTTATCCTTAGAAGCATCAGGAAGTTCAATCTGGGTAGGTTATGATGGCGATGGTCTAGTTCGTTACGATATTTCCGAAGGCAGTTGGAAGCCTACCGCATTTTTAGACAATGAACGTAATGACTATCCTCAAGTGGTCACCAGCATGCAGTCCAATAACGACGGATCTATTTGGCTGGGAACATTTAATGAAGGATTATTTAAGCTCGATCCAGAAGGAACAATCATCCATAGAAATATGGCCTTCACTGATTTTAGTTTTGGGTTGAATAACAATAATATATGGTCGCTAGCGCCTGCCGGGGGCGACAGTTTGTGGGTCGGAACCCTCGGTGGTCTGCAGCTTTGGAATGGAGAGGAATTTCTTACGCCATGGCAGGAGCCTTGGGCGGTGGGCCGAAATATCATGGATCTCGAGCGCCAGGGAACTGTACTCTGGGTGGCCTCAGAGTTCATGGGGCTCTATCGCATTGAAGGTCAAAACATTACTCATTTCCCGTTAGAGTATCCCATCCTGGATCTACAATCTTTGCCGGATGGCACACTTGCTCTAGGCACGGAGGGCGGTGGCTTATGGCTCTTATCCGATGGTGAACTAAAGGAAATATCCAACCAACCTTCTCTGACTTGTTATGGCATGGAGTTGATGGAGGACCGATTATACTTGACCACCAACACAGGACTTTTATCAGCTTCACAAGAAGCCGGTCAATGGGAGTTTTCTACAGTGCTTCCGCAAGAAGAAACACAGCTGTCGCTTTTCAATCGCAAATCAATGCTTGCAGTAGGTACGGACCTATGGATAGGGGGTGCTGGCGGTATAATTAAAACAAAACCAGCAGTGGAATCCCCGGCTTCCAATCTGCTATTGACTGGGGTGAGGGTGGATAATGCAGACCAAGGGTTCAATGTGGTCAGTGGACGTACACAAAAGGCTTTTACCCTTGAGCCAGGAACGCGCTCGGCTCAATTTTTCTTTGAAATAATGTCCTTGCAAGAGCGCAGCGGTAAATCTGCAGAGTACAGAGTGGAAGGCTTGGTAGAGAATTGGACCACAGTACCGTCTAATCTTCGCAGTTTGACCTTCAACAATCTTCAGCCCGGTAAATACACACTCGAATTGCAACTGCTCAATGCTTCAGGAACAGTAGAAAGTGCCATTAGCATGCCCTGGACAGTAGAAGCTTATTTCTGGCAACGTACTTGGTTCCGCGCATTAGTATTGGTGCTGTTTATTCTCCTCGTGGGCGGATCACTGGCGCTGTACCAAGACCGCAAATTGCGCGCCACACGAGTGAAACTATTGGAGACGGAAAGAGAGCTTCTATCCGCCAAAGCAGGGGAGATGGAGGCGAAGGCCAAGCAAAAGAGCGATGAGCTGAGTTTCCAATTATTGAAAACATCGAGTCGTATCGAGCTCCTACAATCTTTCCGAGACAGATTAAAAGAGGAGCGTGCCAAGGCTGGTAAAGGCAACGAGGTGGGCACCTTCTTGCAAAGTCTTATCCGCGACTTGAACCGAGAACTGCAGAGCGAAAATTATTGGGATCACTTCGAGCGAAACTACCGAGACCTCCACGATCAGTTCTCTGAATCCTTGGTGGAGAAGCATCCAAAGTTGACCAAAGGGGAAATACGCTTGAGTTACCTAATACGTCAGAAGATGAATAATAAAGAAATTGCAACGGTGCTGAACGTAAGTCCGGCAGCAGTTGAAAAAGCCAAATACCGGCTTAAAAAGAAGATCGCCTTAGAAAAAGAGGAGTCTCTTGACCAATATTTGCAAGATCTATAAGTGTTGTCCAGTCTTTGTCCATGCCGGACCTTAGGCCAATTCCAGAAGATTTTTCACATTTGTAATGAGTTAACGACGGAAATCACGTCTTGTAGGTTTCTTATACAACCGGCGCCTGGAGAGGTGCCGGTTTTGTTTTGTCTTTTCCCTAGATTAGGGCATGCAAAAACCTCTCCTCTTTTCTTGTTTTATTCTATGGACGCTGTCCGCTTGTAATAAGGCCATTCCACATAGTGATGATCTGCTCTTTGATGTAGGATTAATGGGGGAATGGGAAATCAGTTCGCGCACGGTCAATGGTACGCCAGACCCAACGGTAGATTGTTGTGAACACCTTGAGCTGCGAGGGGATAGTGTTCTAGAAGACCTCTCAGGTCTATGGTTTTATGACGATGGTGATACCGTTCAAACCGAGGGTACATTTACGGTAGATACGCTCGAGGGTGACATTCAATTCTACCATCAAAATAGCTCCTTCACCCGGAACTATGTGGTGGTCAGCTACGACGTCATTTATTTAGAGCACCACGTGGGCAGCACCTATTTCGAAGAGATTTGGAGGCGCCAATAAATTAATTGGTCAACCATAATTCTAATAACTGCTCCTGTGCAGCGTTGGGTTTGCGACTCATGCGCATGAAATGTCCTTTGCTTCCCTCTTTATAGGTTACCTCGTAAGGCACAACCAGTTTCTTTGTACTACGAGTAATATTCAGGTCGATAACGGTGCCTTCTTCTGGCCCACCATATTCATTTTGTAATTGATCGCCATAGACCTCTATGATGTCCCCTTCTTCGAATTGCAATGGGTTTTCTTTGCCAATTTTTTTAACGACCAATGTATTCGTTCCTCGAACACGACGGTATTTGATTCCATAATCGCTCAAGGGATCTGCTACCAATGGACCGACATAATTTCGGTCGTATAGCACACCAACTTTAGCTAAATACTCTTGTACAGGCAGCGGTGTTGTACCACTGACATAGTCGTCAAAGAATTGTTGTAAATCAGGATGTACGAGCGCCACGAATTCCTCAATGAAATCGTCGTCTTTGAAGCTTTTATCTGGACCGTAAGTATCGCGGAGTTCCAAGATCACATCGAGCAAGTCTTTTTCTCCTTGCGTGAGCTCCATGATACGAATATCTAGTAGTGCACCCATCAGCGCACCGCGCTGGTAGACCTGAATATATTGTTTTTTGTAGGGCTTATGCAAGACGTTTTCGCTCATCTCTGTGAACGGCATCTTTTCGGTTGGGTAGCGATCGGCGGTCACGATTTTTTGGCGCAACACAGATCTGATGTATTCGTCTCTTGTAATCACACCGCCCTTGACTTGGCTGATGCCAGCAAAATATTCCGTGATGCCTTCATAGAGCCACAGGTGTTTACTCATCTGTGGGTTGATATAGTTGAAGTTGCCTATTTCCTCACTGTGTAACCCGAGCGGGGTAAGAATGTGAAAGAACTCATGGATACACACGTCGGCCATTTGATCGAGCACCATGTCATTGCCGAAATCGGGCAAATAATACACGGAGCTGTTGCCGTGTTCTAGCGCACCAAAGCCTTGTCCGATCAATTCCCTCAGTGCTTTTACAATAGTGCCTAGCTTAATTTCAGTGCCTTCCACTAAGCCCTGAAATTCACTGTAGTCTTTAATGTAGAAGATGAACGCGTAATGGTCCACGGGAAGGTCGCCGTGCAGAAAGGATTCGATAGCCCCCATGCTCACACGTACTTGCTCGTAGATATCCTCTGACAATTCTCGACCGCTTTCGCTAAATACTCCGATGGTGACTTTTGTTGGGCCCAATTTGAATGAGGTCGTGTCCGGCTTCGCAAACATGATGGGGCAATCCAAGAGCTGGTGGTAATCCTTGGCATGAAAGTTTTGGGTGTTGCCATAGGAATAGCCGTTCATCGCACTCAGCCCATAAAGCGTCGGACTCTTTTTGACCTCCAGGGTGATAGGCATTTCTTCGGCGCCGGTAAAGAAGCCAAAGTAGCCAGCGGCATTGATCAAGAAATTGCGTCCTTCTTGATTGTTCGTTCCGGCCGGTTCGAAAATCTTGTTTTTGCGCACCTTGGCGTCAAAGGAATCGTCCACCCAATACTCAATCTTTTTAGGCTCACCCTTGATCACATAAGTATTCCCCTTCTTTTTAACTTTTAAGGATTTGCCTTCAGCGCCATAGGCTTTAAAATCTTTGATGAATCGACCGTAGTCTAAGGTGGCGTAGGTGCCTGGAATGGTGGCTGGAAAGTTAAATTCTACCCCTGCTACATAGTCGCCAAAGTTCATCTTCGTAGCGTCTACGGTAACCTTTACTCTATCCTCCTCGACATTAATAAGGTCTAAGGAATAGCTGTGGTAGCCTGTTTTTTGCCCAAAGCTTAACAGAGGAAGTAAAAATAGAAATAGGGTTTTGTACATTCTCATAGAATTTGCCTTTATTCAAAAATACACGAAAACCAGGTCAGAGAGGAAATGGTGTAAAATAGAAAGCCCCGCGACACTGTCGCGGGGCTAACCAACACTCTGAAACTATGATTAAGCCGCTTCTTCTCTCGAGCTAACAGCTAGAGAGTAGATGACGAGACCAAATCCAATTTTGTTAATTGCATCACCAATGTTGTAGACAACATCCATGATTGCTGTAGCATTCGAACCTTCACCAACTAATGGCATTCCGAATAAACCTCCTGGAGTTCCTAACATGTATCCAAGTGGGTAAATTGCCCAACCGACAAGTACGAACCAGAACAATACTTTCACAGCTTTTTGTACTTGAGGCCCAGCAGTGGCTGCTAACTGAGCAACTTCGCCTTTCCACACTAAGTATACAATGTAGAAATACGCAGCACCGGAGAATACGCCCCACATAACAGAGCTATCACGATCAACTGCTTCACCGAAGTAACCAGTAACTAGCATTATCACAGATGCAGCAATGAGTTTCCAAAGAAGTCCCATTTTAGCTCCTGCTTTTTTGGTAATCAGGTAGAATTCAACACACATTAACGGAACCGTTAAAGTCCAATCCACATATCTTAAGAATGTTGGAGATTGGTTGTGTTCCATGTGGAATTCTCTCATGTAGTAGTAGTGTACGAACGCGATGAACGTTATCAAACCACTAACAAGTAAAGAAGTGCGCCACTTTTTGTCTACGTTCCACATTTCAAAGAAGAAGAACACAGACGCAGCCATCATGGCCATACATCCGATAAAGAAGGTAAATGAAGTCACAACTTCAGTGTTGAATTTACCGTCCAAAATCATTTGCATAATCTCAGAAATCTCTTCTGAGTGCGCTTGAAGAAAAATGTTTGTCAATGACATGGTGTTAAAAAATTAAAGGTTATAACTACCCCTTAACGGCACGAAAACACCATTGTTCACCTCCAGCCAAAAATTAAGTGTAAATACCCATAAATGTATCTTAAATGACCAAATAGCTTGAAATATCCCTAGAAATGGTGTTTCAATTGAACAAAACCAACCATTTTGTGTTGTGTTTTTTATAAAAGGTCCAATGTACATTTTATAGTGATTTACGACATAACACTTATTGGATTAGGAGCTTCCAATAGTTTACTGCTCATGGAGATGCACCGCCGTGGACTTCTAGATAGTCGAAGAGTTTTAGTGCTCGAATCTGAATCTAAGTGGAAGAACGATAAAACCTATTGTTTTTGGGCGAATCACTCAGATCCTATTTTTTCCACTCTTCGTCCGCTACTACTTAAAGAATGGACTAAACTGGAATTCGATGGGGAAGTAGAATCGCTTGCAAACATGAAGTACGGGATGCTCGAGAGCATAACGTTGTACGAGCATGTTAAAGAATTAATTGTTCAAACCCCGAGTGTTAATTTAGTTCGAGCTCCCCTTACGGAAATAAAAAGTGAAGACGAATGTATTGCTGTTTATTCCGATGGGACGAAATGGCAAACGAAGAGAGTGTATGATAGTAGGCCGCCTTCCATCAATGAGCCAACAGGACCGTTAGTGCTTCAGAGTTTTATGGGTTGGCGAGTGAAAGCAGATTGGCCTAACTGGGATCCCTCAGCATTGGTACTCATGGACTTCAATATTCCACAAAATGGGTTTACCCAATTCATGTATATTTTACCTATCGACCGCCATGAGGCCCTAGTAGAGGTAACTAGATTTGGAAAAGAAGTGTTTCCTGAAGAATTGGCCGAAACACATTTGAAAAGTTATTTACTAGGACTGGACGGTCCTTATGAAATAGTACATGAGGAACAAGGTGTTATACCCATGACACAACATGCGCTTCAACAACACCCTGACGCTCGAATTATCTCAATGGGCGCGAGAGCCGGAAACATAAAACCGACTACAGGCTATGGCTTTAAGCACATGTTTGACAGAGCCAGAGGATTGGTGCAAGAAATCGAAGAGCAACCATTAATAAGTAAACATGAGTTTTGGCATTGGCCTCGAACAGGAATAGGCAGGCACTATTTTTATGATCATTTGCTTTTACACATATTGAAGTACAAACCTCAATGGGGAAAAGAAATTTTTAGCAAGCTTTTTAAGAATAGGACGCACGAGGGGATTTTTAATTTTTTAGACGAGAAGAGTTCAATTGGGTGGGAATTAGGGATGTTCTCACGCTTACCAATCCTAAAATTTTTGTGGGCCGTTGCGGCATCATTTTTCGGTTTTCTACGAACGCGGCCGGCAAGGTGGGCGCCTCTCGCTATGGTGCTAACAGCGATGGGACTTCAAGCGGTCTTGCCAGAATTAGCTCGACCTATCTCTATTGGGATACTTATACTGATGCTATTTCTGATAGGCATTCCCCATGGAGCACTTGACGGATATGGTCATGCCAATGGAATGCGTTTGCCAAAATTCATTTTTAGGTATAGCGGAATAATGGCGTTGGTCCTCTTATTATGGTTAGTTAGCCCAATGATTGGATTGCTATCCTTTATACTGTACAGTGCTTGGCATTTCGGTGAAACAGATATGCGTGAATGGGGAATACCAAATGCTATATTATCAATGGCTTGGGGAACGATTCTTTTCATATTGCTTTTATTTCCACACATGAACGAAGTAAATATTGTGCTTACAAATATGGAAATCCCGGAAGTTATAATCTCTGAAAACACCTTGAGTATTATATATACTTCAGCGGTTGCTTTAGGGATTGTAGGCGGTTTGTGGTTTGCTTCTCTACCTTGGTTAATCTCAATAACCACCCTTATACTATTAGGTCAACAATCTCTTGCATTTGCTTTTGGGACATACTTCATTCTTCAACACAGTGCATCAGGTTGGGACCATCTAAAAAAGGCTCATCAATGGTCGAATGTACAGATGTTCATCAGAGCTCTCCCATTTACTCTGGGTGCTTTAGTGTTGTTTTTGGTGATTTTCCAATTTGATAGAACCTCCCTACCTCAATGGAGTAGTTATTTCTTGATCTTCCTCAGCGCCCTGAGTCTACCGCACATTTACTTTATGTCTCGGTTGTATCAAAAACAGGACTAAACCAATTTCTTTTTTAGGGTAATGTGGGTGATTTCTGGCCACATTCCAACACGTCCTGGGAATGCTAAATAGCCAAAGCCGCGGTTTACATGCAAGACCTTGCCATCTTCTTCGCGGTATACACCGGCCCATTTTGGGTATTTGAATTTCACGGGAGACCATTTGATCCATCCGGGGATTTCAATACCGAATTGCATGCCATGCGTATGGCCACTTAAGGTAAGGTGTACCTTGTTCGGGTGTTGTTTGACCTTTGCATCAAAGTGACTAGGATCGTGGCTCAACAACACAGTGAACGCATCTTCCGGAATCTGTTCGAGTGCTTGATCTAAATCACCATAAGGAGGGAAGGGAGGCAAGCCCCAATTCTCGACACCTGCAAGATAAATGCGTTGTCCGTTGCGCTCGAAATAACGGCTTTCATTTAGCAGAAGGTCCATGCCCATCTCCTTGTGAATCTCCTTAAGTCGGTCGAGATTTGCCACCTTAGCTTCTGGCGTAGGGAACTTCCAATAATCACCATAATCGTGGTTCCCAAGAATTGAAAAGATTCCTAATTTTCCTTTTAACCGCTGGAATGTAGGAATCCAAGGTTCCGCTTCATCAGCGATATTGTTGACCATATCCCCGGTAAACATCACTACATCTGCGTCGAGTTCGGTCACCATGTCTACACCGTATTGCACCTTCTCTTGGTTGTCGAATGAGCCGCTGTGGATGTCTGAAATCTGGGCGATGGTGAATCCGTCAAAGGCATCCGGCAAGTCTTCATACTCTAAGGTGTGGCTGATGACTCGGTAGCGGTATCGCCCCTTCCAAATGCCGTCAAGGATTCCTAAGAAAGGCACGGTAGCTAGCCCTAAAGCGATTTTCGAGATAAAGGCTCGCCGTTCTGGTAGTAGGGCAGGTTGAGTAGTAAATAATCGGACCGCAAAACGAAATATTCTTGTAAGATCCTCGAGGAAAAGAGGTACAATGGCTACCAGTTTTGGCACCGCAAGTAGAATCGAAGCGCCGAACAGGATGCTTCCTAATTTATAATCCACTTTACCATTCATCATCATTAACGCGACGATTATACTAAGCACTACGTAAATGGTAGTAATACCCCAATAGATCCAAGGGGTGGCAGAGCTTTTAAAAACGGTTCGGAAGGCTTGGTAGGCGTAAAGGTCTATGGCGAGAACCATACCCAAAGTAAAGAGTATGCGAAAGATCATTATATCTGTATGTATGCTTAGGAACAACGCCATTTTGGCCCGATTGTTTTAGGCTACAAAAATGGGTAATTGAGGCGAAGTCCCTAACTTACCTGCTTTAAATTTCTGACAATCTAACTAGCAATATATGGGCCAAGAAACCCCGGATCACGATAAAAAACTCTTTTTGCTCGATGCCTATGCATTGATCTTCCGTGCCTACTTCGCTTTCGCGAAAAACCCACGCATAACTTCTGGGGGTATGGATACGAGCGCCATCTATGGGTTTACTACGGCCTTGCTGGATTTATTGTCGAAGGAAAATCCCACGCACATTGCGGTGTGTTTCGATCTACCGCAGCCTACAGAGCGTCACGAAATGTTCCCAGAGTACAAGGCGAACCGCGACGCTACTCCTGAGGCGATTAAAATTGCAGTGCCCTACATTCACAAAATTCTTGAAGCCTTCAATATTCCCGCTCTTGGCGTTCCCGGTTTTGAGGCGGACGACGTCATAGGAACCTTAGCTAAAAAAGCAGAACAAGAAGGTTTTACGACCTACATGATGACTCCAGATAAGGATTTCGGTCAGCTCGTAAGCCCAAATATTTTTATGTATCGCCCAGGTCGTGGGGGTAATCCTCCAGAGGTTTGGGGCGAGGCTGAGGTTTGTGAGAAATTCGGATTAGACCGAGTAGAACAAGTCATCGATTACCTTGGGATGATGGGCGATAGTGTCGACAATATCCCTGGATTGCCGGGTGTTGGGGCCAAGACCGCTCAGAAATTGTTGGCACAGTACGGGTCGCTCGAGGAGACACTCGCGCATGCGGATGAGATCAAAGGAAAGCTGGGCGAGAAGATTCGTGATAATGCGGAGCTTGGAGTGTTGTCGAAGAAATTAGCCCGAATCATTATTGATGTGCCCATTGATTTAGCTGCGGATACCTTAGTGCGCGATCCTTGGGACCAGGATGTCTTGTTGGGCATCTTTGAGGAGCTTGAGTTCCGTACGTTGGGGCGTCGTTTAGGATTAGTTCAAACGGAGGCCAGTGCCCCGGCAGAGGCTAAGCCCGCGAGCACCAAGGTTAGTTTGAGCTCTAATGACCAGATGAGTTTATTTGGCGGCGATGATACTCCGACCGAGGCGGCGACCGCAGGGATTTCTTCCAGAGAAAGCGTGGCGACGACCACGCATTTGTACCAGATGGTTGAAACTGCGGTAGAAGCACGCCAATTGGCCCAAATTCTTGCCGAACAACCCAGTGTGGCGTTCGATACTGAGACCACCTCCTTAGATACACTTGATGCGGAGTTAGTGGGGATGAGTTTCTCTCCTGCGAAAGGCAAAGCCTATTATGTGCCAGTGCCTGCAGATCGTGCTGCGGCACAGGAAATGGTCGATGCGTTTGCACCGTTTTGGGCGAGTGCTGGGGAAAAAATTGGACAAAACATCAAATACGACATCAGCGTCTTGATGAACTACGGCGTGGAGGTCAAAGGCCCGCTGTTTGACACGATGATTGCGCATTATTTGATCCAGCCGGATATGCGCCACAACATGGACATCCTGGCGGAAACCTATTTGAACTACCAGTGCATTTCTATCGAATCGCTGATCGGCAAGGGTAAGAACCAGAAGAACATGCGTGATTTGTCGCCGGACGAGATTTTGGATTATGCAGCCGAGGATGCGGACATTACGTTCCAGTTAAAAGAGATTTTCGAACCCAAGCTCGCAGAGACGGGGGTGGATAAGGTATTCCGCAACATCGAGATGCCATTGGTGCCGGTTTTGGCACGGATGGAGCGTGAGGGAATTCGGGTGGATGTTGGGGCGTTGCAGTCCTACAGCGGCGAGCTGGAAGAGGTTATCTTGCGATTGGAAGAAGAGATTGTTGAGTTGGCCGGACGTCCGTTTAATGTGGGTTCCCCGCGCCAATTAGGCGAGGTACTCTTTGAAGACCTCAAACTTTCTGATAAACCAAAGAAGACCAAGACGGGGCAGTATGCGACGTCTGAAGCCATTTTGGAAGGCTTGAAGAAAAGCCATCCAATTATTAATAAAATCCTGGGCTTCCGTGAGTTGAAGAAACTCAAGAGTACTTATGTTGATGCCTTGCCGGAATTGGTTCACGGGACTACTGGCCGTATTCACACGAGCTTCAACCAGACGGTTGCGGCTACGGGTCGATTGAGTTCGACGAACCCGAACCTACAAAACATCCCTATTCGCACAGAAAATGGCCGTAAGGTGCGTGCGATGTTTATCCCGGGAGATGAGGAGCGCATTTTGCTTGCGGCGGATTACAGCCAAATCGAATTGCGTGTCATTGCAGCGTTGGCAAAGGACGAGGCGATGATTGCTGCGTTCAAGGCGGGAGAAGATATTCACCGTGCCACCGCGGCCAAAGTCTTTGAAGTGGCGCCAGAGGAGGTGACGCGAGAGCAGCGTTCGAATGCTAAGACCGTGAATTTTGGTATTGTCTATGGGGTCAGTGCTTTCGGCTTGAGCCAGCAAACGGATATGAGCCGCAAAGAAGCGAAGGCCGCCATTGACGGGTACTTCCGTACCTATCCAGGCATCAAGAAATATATGGACGATCAGGTGGCCTTTGCCCGCGATCATGGGTATGTGGAGACCATCACGGGCCGTCGCCGCTACTTGAAAGATATCGAGAGTCGCAATGCTGTGGTTCGTGGTCATAGCGAGCGCAACGCAGTCAATGCGCCTATTCAGGGCTCGGCAGCAGATATTATCAAGCTGGCGATGATTGAGGTGGATCGGGCGATGCGTTCGGCCAATATGCGATCGAAGATGTTGTTGCAGGTGCACGATGAATTGGTCTTTGATGTCTACAAAGACGAGCTTGAGGAGCTGAAAGCGCTGGTGATGGAGAAGATGGAAGCCGCCGTGTCATTGGAGGTTCCTATGGTTGCTGAGGTGGGTACAGGATCTAATTGGCTCGAGGCACACTAAAATTTTATTCGTATCATTGTGAGTGAACACTTACAATGACAGAAAAACAACAACAAATCCTTTCTTCGGCCCAAAAGCTCTTTGCTTTGGAGGGAGTTGCCGCCGTATCTACCGCGCGCATCGCCAAAGAAGCGGGTGTGAGCGAGGCGTTAATCTTTCGTCATTTTGGAAACAAGCATCAGCTCGTCGAGGCTGTTGTTAAGGCGGGTCTCGCCGCCAAATCCTCTATGATCAATGGGGCCTTACACAGTCCAAATCCAGTAACACTCGTACATGCCGTACTATCGATTCCTACTGACATACAGGATAATTTTGATCTATTCTTGCCGTGGGTAGCAAAGTTGCGTGCTGTACGGGAAAGTGGTATCGAAATTTCCTCGGACAGTTTTGTTCGTGAGCGATTGGTTTGGGCTGTGTTGGAAATAGGTCATGGGCGCCCAGAGGCCGTAGCGTACACTATTGAGCGAGTGCTGGATCAAGCGGTGGAATTAGGCTTTATCGGCGAAGAGGACGAGGCTAATAATCTTTGCTTAGGATTGCGTGAGTTGCTAATTAATGAGTGAGTACTTACTTATAAATTGAAAACGATCCACGAAGGAGATAAAAGCGAATTTAGAAATTTGCGCAAGGCTGAGCAACTATTGGTATCATTGTTGTAACTATGCAACAAATTCCAATAAACCTTGGCATTAGATCCTTCAAATATTACGCGCAGTTTGGGCTACCTCACAGGTCGTTCCCATAGATTGGTGCGTGATGCTGTTTCTGCAGAATTACAGAAGCAAGGATATGCCATACCCCCGGTGCAGTTGCCCATCCTTGGGTTTACTATGGTCCATCACCCTCGTGCGATCGTACAGCGAGAGTTGGTGGATATGATGGACATTGATCGCCACCGAATTAGCCGTGTCGTTAAGGACATGGTGGCCTTGGGCTGGTTGGAGATGAAACCAAATCCTGAGAGCAAACGCGAAAACCTCTTGAGCATTACTGCCGAAGGGAAAGAGCTGTTTGATATCATCGCTAAGTGTGCGGGGAGTGTATTGGAACGCGCCTTTGAAGGGTGTACCCCTGAGGAAAGAGAAATCACTGAAAACGTATTACAAAAAGTCATTTATAACCTGAGTGAATCATGAACAAGAAGTTGATTAGAAACATTGTTCTAGCCGTAGTCATTATTGCTGTTGGAATAATCGTGAAGAATAGTTTATCCGATATGGCTACGAAAGTCGAAATCAAAGAGGATAAGACTACGCCTATCGTGAATGTATTCAAGGCCAGCCCGGATACAGTGGGTCTTGCCTTGGAGTTATACGGAAAATTGAATGCCATCAATCGCGTGGACTTGTTAGCTGAGGTCAGCGGAAGTTTCGTGGGTGGCAATCGTGATTTTCTTGAGGGCACAACATTCAAAAAAGGCGAGGTCATGATTCAATTAGATGATGCAGAGGCAGAAGCAAATGTCATGAGTATGAAGGGCAACTTTATCAATAACATTTTGGGGATTTTACCAGATATCAAGATGGATTATGCCGAGGATTATGCCAGATTTGAAGCGTATTATAATGGCTTGAGCCTTGGTTCGGCTTTGCCTGCATTGCCACAGACTACCGGGACCCTAGAGAAGTTTTTAATTGCACGTGGCATTCAGAGTTCTTATTATCAAGTTAAAAGTGCGGAGGAAAGATTGGCGAAATTTCAGATTAAGGCTCCATTCGATGGTGTGGTTGCTGTTGCCAATGTAAAAAGAGGAAATTTAGTCAGTCCAGGGCGTGCCTTAGGTTCTTTTGTAGGAACGGGAGAATATGAAATAAAGAGTGCGGTTACTTTAGCCTATTCTGATGACCTAAGTGTCGGCCAAAATATCACATTTACAAGCCCAGATGTATCAGGGTCTTGGAAAGGAAGGATAGATAGAATAAGTCCAATTGTTGACGGATCTAGCCAAAGTATCAATGTTATTTCTAATGTGAGTGGTAAAGGCCTGCGCGAGGGAATGTATTTAACTGGTGCTATTGAAGGTATTCAAGTATACAATGCCTTGTCTATTCCTTCTTATATGGTTTTTGATAACGAATATGTATATACGATTGAATCTGATAGCATACTTCAAAAAACAAAAATCCATGTCGTGGAATGGCTAGACGATAAAATCATTATTACTGGTATTGCAGCGGGAACCACCATGGTTGATGCGCCTACACTTAAGGCAGCATCAGGAACAATTGTAAACACTTTTGAAAATAAAAGATGAAACGACTGATAGAATTCTTCATAAAGTATCCTGTCGGGGTCGATACCCTTCTAATTGGGTTTTTCTTCTTTGGCTGGATTAGTTATAACAGTCTTAATACTACATTCTTCCCATTAGTAGAATCAAGATTAATTACAGTAACGGCAGTATATCCGGGTGCTTCTCCAGAGGAAATGGAAGAAGGGGTAGTTAATAAAATCGAGCAAAATTTAAAAGGCCTTACTGGAGTTGAACAATATACTTCGATATCCAGCGAAAACGCAGCGACCATTAGTATTGAAGTATTGAAAGGTTACGATGCTGACTTGGTATTAGAGGATGTTAAAAATGCTGTGGAAAGCGTTCCTTCTTTTCCATCCGGTCTCGAGCCCCTTCGAGTTGCTAAAAGGGAAAACCTAACCTTGGCTATGAGTATGGCTCTTTCTGGAGAAGGAGTTGATTTGGTTAGTTTAAAACAGGAGGCGAGACGCATTGAAAGAGAGGTTCGTCTAAAGGAGGGAATTTCAAAGGTTAGCCTCGGAGGGTTCCCAGAAGAGGAGATAGAGATTGCCCTTGATAAAAATACACTGCGCAAATATGATTTGACTATGTCACAGATTGCGAATGCCATGCGTTCGACGAATTTGGACATTACCGGCGGAACTATCAAAGGAACTCAAGAGGAGATGTTGATTCGTTCTCGAAACAAGAACTATGAAGCACAGGAGCTCCAAAATATCATTGTCTATACACGTCCTAATGGACAAGTGATTCGATTGAAAGATGTAGGCACAGTTCGTAACCGTTGGGCGGATAACCCTACTCGGGCGTCATTCAATGGAATTCCCTCTGTAGAAATAACTGTAAATAATACGGATCAAGAAGACCTTTTAGCGACCTGTGAGTATCTGAATGATTACATCGAGACTTATAATGCATCCAATGACAATATGCAGTTAGATGTCATTCGTGATTTTTCTGTAACCCTGCAACAGCGGAAGGATTTGCTGTTTGAGAATGGATTGTTAGGTTTTGTACTAGTCTTGATTCTATTGACATTATTCTTGAATATGCGCTTGGCTTTTTGGGTGGCCATAGGTATTCCAGTATCATTCGCGGGGATGTTTATTTTGGCTAATTATTTCGGCATTACTATAAACGTTATTTCGCTTTTCGGAATGATTGTGGTTATTGGTATTCTCGTGGATGATGGTATCGTCATTGCCGAGAATATTTATGCACATTATGAGAAAGGAAAGCCCCTTCTTCGCGCAGCCTTAGACGGAACTGTTGAAGTAATTCCATCAGTGGTGAGCGCGGTATTGACAACAATCATTGCGTTTTCTAGTTTTTTCTTCTTGGACGGTCGAGCCGGGGATTTTTTCTCGGAAATGTCCTTTATTGTCATCGCCACTTTAGCCGTATCCTTAATTGAGGGGTTATTGTTCTTGCCTGCGCATTTGAGTCATAGCAAGTTGGACCGAAAGGCAGAATTGAATCCATTTCAATCTGCTGCAACCAAGGCCTTATTTAAATTTCGTGACAGGATATATGCACCATTTCTGCACTGGTCTCTACGCAACAAACTAGTCACTATAAGTATTTTCATTTCTGTAATGCTAATCACCTTTGGCGCTATTGGAGGAGGTATTATCAGGACACAATTTTTTCCATTTATAGAGAGAGATAACCTAGACATTAGTTTGGATATGCCGGCCGGAACAAATGAGGAGGTAACCAAGCAATGGATTAATCATATTGAGGCTGCTGTATGGGAGGTTAATGAGGATTATAAATCTGAAAGAGAGGACAGTCTGGATGTCGTGGTAGCGGTACAGAAGAATATTGGACCTTCTTCTTCTAAAGCTAGACTTAATGTAATCCTTTTAGATTCTGAAACAAGATTAACGCCGTCCTATGAAATTCAGAATGATATACGTGATGCAACTGGTGAAATCCCGGGTGCTGATAACATCAGCTTTGGTGGTGCCCAAGCCTTTGGAAAACCTATTTCGGTGAGTTTGGTGAGTTACGATTTGGATGAATTGCGAGCGGCTAAAGAAGTCTTAAAGTCCAAGCTAAAAGGAATGGAAGATTTGGCTGACGTTGTAGATAATGATCAGAAAGGCATTCGAGAAATCACACTACAGTTGACAGACAAGGCGCGATACTTAGGCTTAACTCCAGGTGGAATTATGGGACAGGTTCGCGAGAACTTTTTTGGAGCACAAGTTCAAAGGCTTCAGAGGGGCGAGGATGAGGTCAAAGTTTGGGTCCGATTAGACGAGAAAGACCGCCGTGAACTTTGGGATCTTGAGGAGTTATTGATAAGTACTGCCCAGGGCGAGATTCCTTTGAGGGAATTAGCTACGTACACCATTGAACGTGGAACGGTGAACATTAACCACCTTGATGGTCAACGTGAATTTCGTGTTGAGAGCGATTTATCAAGTCCTAACGGCTCCGCACCGGCATTGCTTGGACAAATTAAAAGTGATATTCTTCCAGATATTTTTGCCCAATTCCCATCCGTTTCGGCCCGTTATGAAGGTCAACAAAAGGAGAGCATGAAAACTCAAGAGAGTTCTCAAACCGTGATGCCAATCATTTTGTTCTTGATCATTTTGACGATCACTTTCACGTTCCGTTCGTTGATACAGACGATTATGATTATGTTGCTCATTCCACTTAGTTTGACTGGGGTGGCCTGGGGGCACTGGTTGCACGGTATGCCAATGTCAATCTTAAGTTTCCTTGGGGTCGTGGCCTTAATCGGGATTATTGTGAACGACTCACTGGTCTTGGTAAGTAAATACAACATTAATGTCAAAGCTGGTCAGCCGGTATATGAAGCTATATACAATGCTGGTTTGAGTAGGTTCCGCGCAATCTTCCTTACCACGATTACCACAGTAGCTGGTTTAGCACCTCTTATTTTTGAGACTTCATTCCAAGCACAATTTTTAATCCCAATGGCTGTTTCTATTGCTTATGGAATTGCCTTTGCAACAATGCTGACCTTGGTGGTTCTGCCATCATTGATGGCATTGGTAAACGACGCACGAGTAAATATTAGGCATCTCAGAAGAGGAGTGCGCCCAACTCGTGAAGAAGTTGAGCCAGCCATTAAGGAAATGAAAGGGGAAGCCTACTTCAACGAAATCCATAAACACGAAAACGATGAGCAATAGATTCTTCATTGGCATCGCCACGGTACTCTTAGCTTTGAACACCCAAGCGCAGGAAGTATTGGCCTTGGATCAAGCGATCTCGACGGCCCTAGAGCATAATCATAACCTCAAGATTGCAGAACTATCTAGCCAGCAAGCAGCAAATGCTGCTACCATAGGAAACGCTGGAATGCTGCCGAATCTGGTTGCCACCGCAGGGGCAAACGTAAGTCAGCAGAATTCTAACCTAGAATTTGCCACTGGCCAGACTCAGGATGTGGAAGGGGCTCAAAGTCTAAGTCAAAACATGTCCTTGGGCATTAGCCAAACCCTTTTTGCTGGTGGTCGCATTCAACGCTCTTATGCACTCTTAAAAACGGCCGAACAGGGTGCAAGCCTCGCCGAGAAACAGGCCATGGAAACCACAATCGCTATGGTTTGGTCACAATACACAGGGCTTGCATTGTTGCAGCGTAGTGTAAGCACGGCGAAAGAATCTGCAGCCTTTAGCTCACAACGTTATGAGCGTGCACTCCTAACCAACTCATTAGGAGGTTCAAACACTACGGAAAGGCTTGCGGCTGAGGTAGATTTGAATAGAGATAGCATCAACTTGTTGGAGGTGCAGGCTCAATTCCAATTGGCCAAAAACTCCTTTGCTACCTACATAGGACTAGATAATTCCGATTTTATTGTGGATGAATCGGGCATTTCAGATGCTATCAATGCGACGGACTTCCCCGATGATTTATTGGCCAATTTACGCGCGAACAACAGCGCTTTACTGTTGGCCCAAACGTCGGTGAATACAGCTAGCCTACAAGAGAAATTACAAAAGAGCACTTTGTTTCCCGTTGTTGCGGTACAAGCGTCTTATGGGCTGAACCAAAGCCAAGCGGAAGCTGGTTTCTTGACCGCTTCGCAGCAGCAAGGGTTGAATGCAGGCATCAGCTTACAGTACAATCTGTTCTCTGGATTCCAAAGCAAAACGCAACGTCAAAACGCAGCCTTGGAAGTGTTGAAAGCGCAAGAACAGTTGGACCAAGTATCCGAAACCCTCGAAAATACCTTAGCGAACGCCATGGATGTATTCAATAATGCTGTTGAGATAGCTGCTATTGAAACGAAAAATGTGGAAGTGGCGGAGCGACGACTCATGCGTATGAGCGAGTTGCACGCCCTGGGTAAAGCTAGTAGTTTAGAATTGCGTGAGGCCCAAATAGCTTGGCTAAACGCCAACAATGGCATGTACAGTGCCCAATTCGAAGCGGTAAATGCAAAAATTACTGTGTTGGCCTTAGTAGGATCCTTAGGTAGATGATAAATATCACGCTTTTGAAAATTTGCACACTGTACTTTAGAGGAGCCTAAACTAATTCAGAGACCATACCCTAAACCGCATGGTTTTGTTTTTGTCCGGTTTTATCTGATTTATCCCGGTCAAAAAGAAAAGGCGCCCTTCCCGGGGCGCCTTTTTTATAGTTGCATTTCAGGGACTTCGCCCTCGACCACTAGCCTACCGGCAGTCTTGCTTTGAATCTCGTCTACGGTCACCCCGGGCGCTCGTTCCAAAAGCACAAACCCGCGTTCCGGATCAACTTCCAATACTGCTAAATCCGTGACAATCTTTTTCACGCATTGCACGCCAGTAAGAGGTAGTGAACACTCCGGCAAGAGCTTGCTTTCTCCGGCACGGTTGGTATGCTGCATCGCTACGATGATGTTCTCTGCAGATGCCACGAGATCCATTGCGCCACCCATTCCTTTGACCATTCGGCCCGGAATCTTCCAGTTGGCAATGTCCCCGCTGTCGCTGACTTCCATCGCTCCGAGTACAGTGAGTTGAACGTGCTGCCCACGAATCATGGCGAAGCTCAATTCGCTCGAGAAGAAGCTCGCCCCAGGCATGGCCGTGATGGTCTGCTTACCCGCGTTGATCAGGTCTGCATCTTCTTCGCCTTCGAAAGGGAAGGGGCCCATGCCCAAAATGCCGTTCTCACTTTGAAATTCTACATTGATGCCTTGCGGGATGTGGTTCGCCACTAAGGTGGGGATCCCGATGCCCAAATTCACGTACCATCCGTCGCGAAGTTCTTGGGCAATGCGCTGTGCAATTTGATCTTTACTCAATCCCATGGTTATTCGCTTTTGGCACGTACGGTGCGTTGTTCTATTCGTTTCTCGTAGCCTACGCCTTTGAAGATTCGCTGCACGAAAATTCCTGGAATATGAATGCTATTAGGGTCTAATTCTCCTACTTCCACCAACTCTTCCACCTCAGCCACAGTAATCTTTCCGGCCATGGCCATCATGGGGTTGAAGTTGCGTGCCGTGCCCTTGAAAATGAGGTTCCCAGCCTTATCACCTTTCCAGGCTTTCACGAAGGCAAAAGGCGCATCGAAGGCGTGCTCTAAAATGTGAGGCTTGCCATTGAACACGCGTACCTCCTTGCCCTCTGCCACCTCCGTGCCATATCCGGCCGGCGTGTAGAAGGCAGGCACACCCGCTCCGGCCGCGCGACATCGCTCTGCCAAAGTACCTTGTGGGATGAGTTCCACCTCCAGCTCTCCGCTCAACATCTGGCGCTCAAATTCATCGTTTTCACCGACATAAGAGGCGATCATCTTTTTGATTTGTCGCGTGTGCAAGAGCAATCCAAGGCCGAAATCATCCACCCCGGCATTGTTGGAGATGCAGGTGATGCCCGTGGTGCCTTTTTCGCGAATGGCGGCGATAGAATTCTCAGGAATTCCACACAAGCCAAATCCACCAAACATCACGGTCATATTATCTTCTAATCCTTCCAGTGCCGCGGTGGCATCTGGAACGACTTTCGAGATATAATTGGTTGTAGACATAGGTAATTATTCTGTGAGTATAAGGTAAGGAAAAAGCCCCACAAGCATGGCCAGCGGGGCTTTGGTTTAATCTTCTATAGTAGGAAGCAACGTCGTACTGACCGCACCAAATCCGATGCGTACATTTCCATTCGAACAGTGGCCGCGCATGGTGATGGTATCCCCATCCTCAATGAACGTGCGCGTTTCACCTGTATCGAGGGTGATGGGCTCCTTGCCCGCCCAGCTCAGCTCCAACATCGACCCGTAGCTGTCCTTGGTCGGTCCAGAAATGGTCCCCGACGCCATCATGTCGCCGGCATTGATATTGCAGCCATTGACCGTATGATGGGCCAATTGCTGACGCTGGTTCCAATACATGTACTTATAATTCGAGCGGCTGATCACCGTCTCTGCTTTGCCCTCAGGGGCCAAGCCTACTTCAAGTGCGATATCATAGTTGTTCGCGCCATTGATCTCCAAATACGGTAGTACCGGTGGATCCTGCTTGGGACCTACTACTTTGAAGGGCTCCAAAGCATCCATGGTTACCACCCAGGGGCTGATGCTCGATCCAAAGTTTTTGCCCAAGAAAGGTCCTAGAGGCACATATTCCCACTTTTGAATATCTCGCGCACTCCAATCATTGAAGAGCACCATCCCAAAGATGTACTCATCGGCTTCCTCTGCTTTGATGCGGTGGCCTAATGGTTTGCCCTCGCCGGTGATGAAGGCCATCTCAAGTTCGAAGTCCATGCGCACCGAAGGTCCGAACGTCGGAGCATCAGCACCCGGTGCCATGCGCTGACCTTTGGGTCGGTGCAGGTCTACGCCGCTGATCACGATGGAGGAGCTGCGGCCGTGGTACCCCACGGGAATGTGCTTCCAGTTCGGAAGCAAGGCATTTTCCGGGTCACGGAACATCTTTCCCACGTTGGTGGCATGCTCAATAGAACTGTAGAAATCTGTATAATCTTGAACGAAGACCGGCATGAGCATCTGCACGTGGTCCACAGGGAACAACGCTTGGTTTTGATGGTCCACACGCGACTTTAACTCGTCATTGTTTTCATCAAAGATCTCCGCCAATCTGTTGCGAACCTTGCGCCAAGTGGGTCGTCCCAGTGCAATGAAATCATTGAGCGTATCCTGCAAGAACACATCGTCCGGAAGGTCGATGCCTTTAAAGTATCCCAATTGTTGCAACACACTCAAATCAATGGCCGTGTCGCCAATGCGCGTTCCGGTGGTTATGATATCATCTTCCGGTATAAATACGCCAAAGGGGAGGTTTTGAATAGGGAAATCACTGTCTGTCGGGACAGGAATCCATGAAGTTCTTGTAGGATCGTTCGCTGCTAGGTTCATCTATGTTGCTGTTGTGTAGGGTTAGAGGGTTCCTCTGTTTGCTTGTTCGCGCTCAATGGCTTCAAATAACGCTTTAAAGTTTCCTTTTCCGAAGCTTGTGGCTCCTTTGCGCTGAATGATCTCAATGAACACGGTAGGACGGTCCATGAGAGGTTTGGTAAATAATTGGAGCAAAT
>Ga0255751_10001436_pt1 | contig 22635 bp, 24 predicted proteins | sample 071ome_20_FD_179951 | JGI IMG/M metagenome (GOLD analysis project Ga0255751, IMG submission 179951) | Coastal salt marsh microbial communities from the Groves Creek Marsh, Skidaway Island, Georgia - 071412BT metaG (version 2) | ecosystem: Environmental > Aquatic > Marine > Intertidal zone >... | reverse complement strand
ACACTCAGCGGGCCGACCACTCCGGTGGTTCGAACTCGCCCCGTTCGTCTAGCGGCCTAGGACGCCACCCTCTCAAGGTGGTAGCACGGGTTCAAATCCCGTACGGGGTACGCAGAACAGTGGTCCCAGGCGAGGTCCTTGCGGTAGGCGGCCGAGTGTTGGGCGCTCGCGTCAGCACTGTGGAACGTTGCCCCTGTCCCACGAGGCGTAGCCGATCTGACCGAGCTCCTCGTAAAGAGAGGTTCCTTCGATATGACTTTTGCGGGTCTTGCTCAGGATGTTCCGATGGTGGTTCGGTCTGGCGCTCGACGACCGATGCTTGGTGTGACGGCGCTGCGCCAACCAGCGCGCAGATTTCGAGAGTAGGCGTGTCGAAGAGGAACTGAAGCGGGATCCCCTCGCTCGCACGCAATGCGAACCGATCCGTGGAGGCGAAACCGAGCCAGCGGATTAGAGGACCCGTAGCGGCGATGAATAGGGTCTCTTGGCCACTGGAGACGACGCACCCTGCAAGCCATGTAATCCTGGGTTGGAATCGTGCTGCAAAGATCGGGACGCATTGCCGCCAGCAGGCGGAGGCCGCCTGTGATTGAAGGGGGTGAAGTTGATGAGCACCCAGGGAGTTGAACTCGAGCCGACGAAGCGCGACTTCACCGAGCCCCCGCCTGCCCTCAAGGTGTTGATCTTCGGCACCTTCGAACGCCGCCGTGTACCCCGTATCGACGTGTACGAGGAGGGTCTTCGGGCGCACGACGTTGAAGTCTGCACCGTCAATGAACCGCTGCCTCTCAACCAGGACGAACGTCTCGCTGTGCTTCGCCGCCCCTGGCTCCTACATCGGCTCGTTGGTCCGATGCTGGGCGCGTGGGTGCGACTCTGGCGATCGACTCATGACGCTAAGCCAGATGTAGTGCTTGTTGGGTACATGGCTCACTTTGATGTTGTCCTTGCACGGCTGCGCTTTCGGCAAGCCGTGATAGCAATCGACCACCTTGTGTTCGCTGAGGAAACTGCGCAAGATCGACGTGCAGGTCTGCCCGTGCGGCTCGTCTTGCGAATCCTTGACCGACTTGCAATTTCGCTTGCTCACGTGATCGTTGTGGACACCAGAGAACACAAGGCGATGGTTCCGGCAAGACGGCAGGCCGATGTCGCTGTGGTGCCGATTGGTGTCTCGAACGGCTGGTTGTCGACTGAGAGCCGACCCGGCTCCCAGCCTCCTATGAAGGTGCTTTTCTTCGGTATCTTTACGCCCTTGCAGGGAACCGAGGTCATCGCCGAAGCGATACGTCTGACTGCAGACGAACTACCTACCATCTCCTTCACCCTGATCGGCACTGGGCAGGATTATGCGGCGGCAAGACGAATCGTGGGGCAAGACGAGCGGGTCTCGTGGTTCGACTGGGTTGATCCTCATGATCTTCCAGCGGTAGCGGCGGAGCACGATGTGATACTCGGGATCTTCGGTGAGGGTGACAAGGCACTGCGGGTGGTACCGAACAAGGTTGTACAGGGCGCTGCTGTCGGTCTCGCCGTCGTTACATCAGACACGGCTACTCAGCGGGATCTCTTTGGCGCGTCAGCGGTGTACGTTCCCAGCGGTTCCGCAGCGGCCCTGGCTGAGGCGCTTTTGGTTTTGGCCGCCGATCCGGTTCGAGTGGGCGAACTTGGGCGTTGCGGTCGTGAACTGATTGGTCGTGAGTGTTCACCTGCTGTGGTGGTCGAGCCGCTCCTTTCCCTCGTACGTTGAGTAGCCAACTTCAGAGCCGGCGGCGTCGCTCGACGTTCCAAGCTGCCTTCGTTTCGATCGCGTTTGCTTTCCTCCTCAAGGGAGTTGTCGACGCGTGGTCGCAAGCTGATGGCAGCCTCTTTCCGGATCTTGTGACTCTCGGGGCGAGCGCCGCGTTGTGGATAGTTGGCTTGAGGGCTGCTCTGTTCTCCTGGGTGCACTTACTCGGCTGTCGGAACCGAGAGATCACGAGAGGTTTCCTTCTGAGTCAGGTCACAAAATATGTGCCAGGAGGTTTCTGGCAGGGCATTAGCCTCGTCAAGTCGGGTATCGACGCGGGGGTTCCAGCACGAGGCGCGAGCCTCGCCTACGTCGCATTCGCGCTAACCCAACTTGCGGCTGCTGCGCCCCTCTCGTTGAGCTTGCTGGCCGTTCAAGATGTCGACACCTTGGTGCGAGTCGCTGCTGTGGTGGCCTTTGGAGCGATCGTTCTGCTCGACCGGCGTTTGATGGCCATTGTTGTGCGACGTTTACCCGAGTCTGCGGGTGTCACGGTGGAGACACTTCCCTCGCAGAGACGAATTCTTGGGGCCTGGGTGGGAAATGTCGTTTCGCTCGCATGCTCGTCGTGGGCGTTCCTTTTGTTGTACGCAGACGTTGCGGCCGATAGTTCGGGCCGGGTAGTCGGCGCCTTTGCTCTGGCCTGGTTTGTAGGATTTGCGGTGGCCGTGGTTCCAGCGGGACTCGGGCTACGCGAAGTGGTGCTACTTGCCGTTCTCGGCGCTGGCGTTGGTGGGGAGTTGGTCCTCACCGCAAGCGCCTACCACCGACTTGTTTTGCTGGTTGTGGAAGCGCTGGTTGCGGGCGCCGTTCTGATCGGTTGGCGTCGCTCCACGCGCCGGAAAGGGACATAGGTTCGCGTCGATGGCAACCCGGCATTGGAAATCTGCTCCCCCTTTGACAATCGGCGCTTGGCTTAGGCTCGACGCAATTCGCCGCGGACTAGCGATACTGAACCCAAAGAGGGTCCTCGAGGTCGGACCGGGCCTCGGTGCGATGGCCCACCGCCTGGCGAGCAGACACGAATATGTCGGGCTTGAGCGTGATGGCGTTTCGCACGCAGCAACCGGCGCAGTCCTGAATGCCCTTGGCTCCGGCCTCGTGGTTCACGGTGAGATTGCCGATCTCGCACGGCAGGGACCGTTCGACGCAGTGTGTGCTTTCGAGGTGCTCGAACACCAACACGACGACGTGGGTGCACTTCGGAATTGGTCGACGGTGTTGCTGTCCGGAGGAGGAGTGGTCCTAAGCGTGCCAGCGAAGCCCGAGCGATTTGGCTCCTGGGATCAGGCGGTCGGCCACGTCCGGCGCTACACCCGGATATCGCTAGGCGAGGTTCTCAATGAAGCCGGTTTTGAGGTAGTGAGTCTCGAGGCCTGGGGGGCCGGTCTTGGTGACGCGCTCGAGGTCTTTCGTAATATGGCGTGCCAGGTTGCGGGACGACCGACGAGTGACGAAGAGCGCACGGCGGACAGCGGGAGGCTGCTTCAGCCAAGCAGTTGGACCAGGGGGCTCGTCAATGGAACCGCCGCTCTGCCTTTCCGCCTCCTGCAGTATCCGTTGCGCAGTACAAACTTTGGGACCGGCCTGGTCGCAGTGGGTCGACTCCGATCCTGAGCTTGCGTTTGCCTGCATCGAATGGGAAGTCGAAGAACGTGTGTTTTGGCACTGGCCTGTTCGGTGAACCCAAGGTCAGAGCAGTTTGCTGACGCTGCGAAGGAACGCGGCCGGGTACAAAATCCTGGGCTAGAGACCCCGCTCAGGGTCGTGGCACGGGTTTGAATTTCGTGCGGGGTAGTGATCTGGCTCCCCCGTTACGGCGCAGGCGAACCGACCGGATCGACTGAGAAAACGAGGATCTCGCCGATGACCGTCCGGTGTGCGAAGTGCTCGGCTGCAGGGCCATCAAGCGAGCGGCCCCACGAGCCAACTCGGACGAAGAGATCACACTCGGCGAACACGTCGTTCGGTGGGGGGTCGAATTCGGAAAGCTCGGCGATTGGCGCGCCGGATGCATACAACCAGAGTGACTCACCGCCCACCGCACACACCCGCCCGCCCATGAAATCGACTGCGGACACGATCGCACCAGCGTCTTTATGTCCGGTCGTCCGAGAGCGCTCATCGAGTGCCTGGCCGAGCGAAACGAGGACGGAAACTGCAACCACCACAATGAGCGCCGGTCGAACCGACACGGCGAATGACGCAACTGCGGCAACGAGTGGAACGACAGGAAGGAAAAATCGCGGGTAGAGGTGAACTGGAGAGACGAGGAGCCATACGAACAGAATCTGACCGGCAACGAGAGACGTAGCGAACAGCGCTGCGATGCCAATCGACCGGCGGGGACACCTCGAGACGATCAGAGTCAGCATTGCGTAAACGAAAAGTCCACTGATGGCTACTGCAGTGATTGTGTTGCGACCGAGAAGTTCGGACAAGACCGCTCGCCCAAACCAGGGCCGGAAGAACTCGCTGCCGGTTTCGGCAGTGCTTGCGAGGTCCCTCAAGGTCGGCAGGTAGAGAAGCACCGTCACGGTTGCCGAGATCAGCCACGTCCTGACAAGCCGAAGATCGAGGGTTCGCAGGATGAGAAGCGCAGCGAAGCCAACGGACCCGATTGCCACCCCCGAGAACACATGGGTTCCCATCGCGACCACGATTCCTAGGGCGTGCAGGGTGAGTAGCTTCCGGCCCCGCTGATTGGGTGGTGCCCCCTGGCGGACGTACTCGACGAGAGCGAGCACGGCAACTACCACGCCGAGCATGGCAAGTGAGTAGCCGCGAAGGGCTCGCGCATTAGTGACAAACATGGGGTTCACAATCACGATGGCTGCAGCACTCACCCCAGCGAGTGCGCCGAACCTGCGAGTGCACCATCCTGCGAGGAGGGCCACCGCAAGTGCCCCAAAGAAGACGGGCAAGATGCGTTGGCGGGTCTCACCAGCTCCTACGAGATCCCACCACTCCGACTGCAGGGCAGCGAAGAGTGGATGGTTGTTGAACACGTACGTCTCTGTCAGTGCGACCTTTGCCGAACCACGAGAGATCACAGTGAAGACCGCAACCGACTCGTCGTAGTCGAAACCGCGTCCGATTTGCCCGCTCAGCATCAGCCCAGTGGTCACCCCGGCGATGACAGCTATGGCTCTGTCCACTGATCGAAAGCTGTGTGTCATGCGGTCAGATCCTAAAACGCTACTTTCAACGGTTGATCGGCTGAAGGAACTCGCCCGCCTCTTGCTTTGCAACGGTACCGTCAGGCCGTGGTCGACCTCCGGTGTTCGCCTTCGTTATTCATGCAGCGGTCGAGAAAGGACAACCGTGCGTGGAGTTCTTCTTTCCCTTACCGTCTGCAGGGAGGCAGCCTGCTGATCGAGTACGACAACACCCAGCGTGACGTGAACCATGTGCACACTGTCTGGCGGGATCTGTCGATGGACTTCGGTGGAGATCCGCTGGCACAGCACGATGTCGACCATCACTGAGGGCGACGCTCGGCGCTGAGCGGGCGCGGACGACACAGAGGAGCGAGGGTGGTTCGGGTCGCATTCGTCGGAGCAGGGAGCACGGTCTTTGCTCGAAATCTGATCGGTGATCTGAACGCCTATCCCGAGCTGCGCGGCCGATTGAGCTTCTCGTTGCACGACATCGATGAGCAGCGGCTGCGGACGTCGGAGATCGTTGCCAATCGGATCGGTGCCGGCCTCGGTGTTTCGATGACCGTCGATGCAACGACGGATCGACGACAGGCGCTCGACGGGGCCGATTATGTGGTCACCATGTTCCAGGTTGGGGGATACCAGCCCTCGACGGTGCTCGATTTCGAGATTCCGGAGCGCTACGGGCTTCAACAGACCATTGCCGACACGCTGGGCATCGGCGGCATCATGCGGGGATTGCGAACTGCACCGGTTCTGATCGATGTGGCCAACGACATCAGCGAGGTGGCTGCTGATGCCGTGCTGTTGAACTATGCGAACCCGATGGCCATCAACATGTGGGCGCTGTCCGAGCTGGGACGGCATCCCGGCTACGGCCTGTGTCACTCCATCCCGCTGACCGCCGAACAGTTGGCTCACGATCTCGGGATTCCAGCCACCGAACTCGACTACACGGCGGCGGGCATCAACCACATGGCGTTCTACCTCGACCTCGAACATCAGGGGGCAGACGTCTACCCCGCACTGAAAATGCTGCACACGAGGCCCGCTGACGCCCCCGAACGAGGGGAGACGGGGTTGTCCGATGCTGTTCGCTACGAGGTGATGCGCCGGCTTGGGTACTTCGTGGCCGAGTCGAGTGAGCACTTTGCCGAGTACACCCCGTGGTTCATCAAGCGTGATCGGCCCGACCTCGTCGAAGAGTTCCGAATCCCACTGCGCGAGTACATCAGACGGTGCGAAGTGCAGAACGCCGAGTGGGAAGCGCTTCGCGCTCGGTTGGAGGACGAGTCCGAGGAACTGCACATTCCCGCCAGCAACGAATTCGCGCCGCAGATCATTCACAGCATCGAGACCGACACCGAACGGACCGTGTACACCAACGTGGCGAATCGGGGGTACATCGAGAACCTTCCCGACGGTTGCATCGTGGAGGTGCCGACGGTCGTCGACGGCACCGGACTTCACCCACAGCGCGTGGGTTCGCTGCCTCCCCAACTTGCTGCGACGATCCAGACGAATCTTGGCCCCCAAGCACTCACCGTGGAGGCACTCAAGACCGGCGAAAGATCGCACGTCTACCATGCTGCGATGCTCGACCCGCACACTGCCGCCGAGCTCGATCTCGAGCAGATCCACCGATTGGTCGATGATCTGCTCGAAGCGCACGGCCCGTACCTGCCTGCATTCCTGCAGTAGAACGTAGGCATACCGTTGTGAGCGATGGGACTGACCCGATGACCGAAGTGTCGGCGGAGAGGCGGGACGTGTTCGCCCCCGGACGGGTGAACCTGATCGGTGACCACACCGACTACACGGGTGGACTCGTTTTTCCTATGGCGATCAACCGTGGTGTGCGTATTAGCGGTGAGGTTGGCGGACACTGGGTCGAGGTGAGGTCTGACCGAGAACCTGTTGCGGCGCACTTCTCCGTGCCGGTCACCGATCCGGCTGGCATCGAACCGCGGTGGGCGCGGCATCTCGCCGGCGTTGCTGCGGAGATGGGCACCGCTGTCGGCTTTACCGGTCAACTGTCGTCCGATCTGCCGGTCGCCGGTCTTTCTTCCAGCGCTGCCGTGCAGGTCGCTGCGGCACTCATGTTGGGCCACGAAGGTTCGCCGCTCGAACGTGCGATGCTTTGCCAGGCTGCGGAGCATCGTGCAACCGGTGTGCCGTGCGGCATCATGGATCAGCTGACGATCGCGTCTGGGATCCCCGGTCATGCGCTCCTGATCGATTGCCACACGCTCGAGATCACCCCCCACCTCGTCCCCGACGACGTCGAGATCGTGATCGTGCACTCGGGACAGCATCGAGAACTTGTCGACTCCGAATACGCCACCCGTCGCGCCCAGTGCGAGGCGGCAGAGGAAGTCATCGGGCCTCTGCGGATTGCTTCGCTCGACGCCGTCGAAGATCTCGACGACCCCGTGTTGCGGGCCCGAGCCCGTCATGTCGTCACCGAGAACGAGCGAGTCGCGATCTTCGCCAAGGCACTCGCCACGGGCGACTACGCCGAGGCAGGGCAGCAGATGCTCGACTCTCATCGAAGCCTCGGTCATGACTTCGAGGTTTCAACATCGGTGCTCGACGCACTCGTCGACGAGCTCTCGACCGTTCCCGGTGTCTACGGCGCTCGACTCACGGGTGCGGGTTTCGGCGGGGCGGTGGTTGCGTTGACCCGGCCGGGTGCGCTCGACCGGGGCTTCGTCGCAACGGCATCTGCCGGAGCGAGCGTGCTGTGAATCGGCTGACGATGACCCACCACTTCACCCTGGACCGTCACCGATGACCGGAGCCGTTTCCGTCCGAACCGTGGGTCGACTGCCGTCGGGTGAGACGATCTCTGCCGTCGAACTGTCGAATGATTGCATGACGGTGACACTGCTCGATCTCGGCGCGACCCTCTGGACGTTGATGCCCTCGGGACACCCCTCGGCGGCCGGCGTCACGCTTGCGCACCGTGACCCTGTGGCGTACGCCGTCAACCGGCCCTACCTCGGGTGCACCGTGGGCCCAGTCGCGAACAGGATCGGGGGTTCCAGCTTCTCGATCGACGGGCATCGTCACGATCTCATCTCCAACGAAGGCAAGCATCACCTCCATGGGGGTCCAACCGGCTTCGGGCAGCGTCGCTGGGCGTTCGAGACCGATCCTGTCGAAACGGCAGTCCACTTCCGCCTTCATCGTTTCGACGGCGAAGGTGGCTACCCCGGCAACCTCGATGTCGAGGTCGTTTGGACGTTGCAGGCCAACCGGCTCCGCTTCGCCTGGTCGGCCTCGGCCGATCGAGCGACACCGGTTTCTCTCGCCAATCACACCTACTGGAATCTGGCCGGGACCGGCACGATCGAGGACCATCACCTCCGCCTCAATGCCGACGGGGTTGTGGATGTCGACAAGCAGCTCATCCCGACAGGGATCCTGAGGCCCACCCGCAGCAGCAGGTTCGACCTCGCCGATGGCCCACGAATCGGCGACGCCGTCCGGCGCATCGGCCTCGATGGTATCGACCATTGCTATGCGCTCTCTCCTGGAACCCAGGTGGGTCTCTACGACCCCCGGACTGGGCAGCACCTCACCGTCGAAACCTCGCTCCCCGGGGTGCAGGTGTACACCGGGCATCAACTCGACGGTTCACCCGAGCAGGGCGGCTTCGCGCCGATGGCGGGCCTGTGCCTCGAGACCCAGTTCTTTCCTGATGCGGTCAACCGCTCCTCGTTCATGAGTCCGCTGGTTCTCCCGAACGAGATCGTTCATCACTGGACCAACTACACGTTCCACTGACCGGGTTGGGCGGTGCCGAGAAATCCGCCAGCCAACCGTCGCGTTGTTCGCGGAATCTGACAGCTATGTTACGTTGCCGATGGTTGTCGTACGACCACGACCGACCGCTCAAGAAATGTTGCCGAATTGCCGAAGGAGTGTGTATGCAGTCGACGTCGATCAACGTGAAGATTCCATTCCTCTTGATTGGCGTTCTTGCGTTTGCGCCAGCGGTCAGCCTCGGTCTGACCGGCGCTGGTAGTTTCGCCAGTCCCTGGCTCATCGCCTCCGTCATGATTGCGTCAGGCGTGCTGTGCACCGTTGCTGCGAGTCTCGCCCTGCAGGCGTCCGTGCGTGTCGGGTTCGTCGAGAATGCCTTGGTGGCGGGAGCGCTGGTCAGTTCGGGCCTCTTCGTCCTGCTTCACGGCGTCGCTTCCCCCGGGGCGATCTTCGATGCCACAGATTCTGCCAAGCGAGTGTTTGGTGCCTCGGGCCAGTTGGCGGCAGCCGTCGCCATCCCACCGCTCGCCTACCTGCTCCTGCTCACGAAGCGGCGGGATGAATCCAACAGTTGGCGAATGATGAGCATCGGGATGCCCCTCGTGGGCGTGGCGCTCGGGATCCTTCTCGTAGCCCAAGACAGCCTCCGAGGGCTCAAGCCCGAGACGACCGGGGTGGCGATCTTGGTGGTACTGGCGGTGGGGGTTCAGGTGGCCGTTGCGCTGCATTTCACCCAACTCGCCCGCCGCTTCGGTGACCGCTACTCGCAACAGATGGGGCTTGCGCTCTTGCTCAATGCTGGGGTTCCGATCTTCTTCTACTTCGGTGGGCCCGGCTCCGGCGCCTACTGGTGGGCACATGGCCTGTGCATGGCGGGGGTTGGATTCGGGGCGGTTGCGATCTGGCTCAAGGCCAAGGAGGCCACGGTGGTTTCCCAGTTGGTGGGGTCGATCGTGACCACCAAGCCGATGCAGTCCCTCGGCGTCGATCTCTCCCCTGCGGTGATTTCGCGACTTCGAGAGATCAACGACCCGTCGGATCCCCGGCTGGCGGTTGCCCTGCGGGCCGGCGAGAAGCTCGCAGACATGAAGGATGATCAGAAACTCGAGGCCGAAGTCCTTCTTCCGATCTTCCAGACCACGCTCGAATCCTTGACAGGCTCCGCCGCGCCTTCGTGAAGGGTCGAGCAGAGCGTCGTTCTCGTTCCTCGTCTGCGGACGGGGGCGTCGAGTTCGCTCTTGAGTCGCTCATTGAACTCCAAGTCCAGTCCGCGACGAGCCTGCGGAGGCTCGTCGGGCTTCAGGGTGCCCTGACCGGCTGCTCCCCCAACCTAGATACCTGCGTCGACGAACTCAGCGGCGTGCTGGCATCACATGGGGAATTGCTCGCCGACCTCGACGTCTTCGCTGTTGCACTCCGGCTTGACGACTCGGCGGAGGACGGTTCGGCAAGCCAACGTTCGAGCGGTATCTGGTCCGCCTTCGATGAAGGCTCCCTCGTCTGCGTGGAGCTGTTCCGTGCGGCGCCCGTGGGCGACAGCAATGAGCTCGAATCCCATGAGGTCATCTTTGCCGAGGGAGTGCCCCCGACGTTTCACTCGCTCGTCTACCTCACGCCGGCCAAGGCTGCCGTCGAGATTCACGAGCACGTGCATTTCGGCCGTCGGGAAGTCATGGAGGCGGTCGAGCGCTTTTTCAACGCAGTCGAAACTCATCGAAGGAGCTTGGACAGGATCGAGGCTCTTCACGAGATGGGAGTGATCGGACGCACCGCCACAAGCGCCTGGAATGTCGACCACTTCGCGCTGGACAGCTTGGCGCAACGGGTCATTGCGTACAGCCGCGAACGCGCCGATCGCTACGTCGATCAGATACGTATCGGCTGGCAACTCGATGCCGTCGAGCTTTTCGGGCTCCCGCTGGGAGCGCCGACCTGCCTGGCGCAGTCCGGAATCCCTGCACTCTGGCTGGAGGAGGCGCCGGACTCTGATCGGGGCGAGGACTTTCCTGCATTTCGTTCTTCGGAAACCGTTCGAGACGCCGCGACGGGAGGAGATGCATCCGGCAGGATCCAGATCGTCCTTCCATTCGATTTTCAACGTCGACCGAACTGGGGTGCGTTGGTGATCACGAGCAGCCGCCTCCTGACCGACGACGATCGTGTTTCGCTCACTCAGGTGGCTCACGCCCTGGGCAACCTCCTCGAAGGAGTGTTCGCTGCGCGCCGTGAGCTCGACGCAACCCTTCGCGATGTGAACACAGGTCTGCCGAACGAGGCTGGGCTGCGCGGTGCGCTGGAGCAACTGCGTGGGGATGGATCGCCCAGCGCTCTTGTGCTGTTGGGGATTGTCGATCGAATGAAGTACTTCGAGACCATCGGCTTGGCCGGTTTGGCAGAGCTCTTCGGCAGTGCCGTTCGTGAGCTCGAGGTGGAGGCCAGCGACCTCTCGGGCCGCTTCATCGGCGGAAACCTCAGTGCATCGATCATGTACGGCGTATTCGAAGGATCGTTCGGGACCCGCGCAGCAAAGGATGATCTGGAGGCGCGGCTGTGGCGGGCGTTGTCGAGGTTGAAGTTGAGCGAAGGAGGCTCGAATTTTCAGCCCGAGTTCGAGGTCGGTGCGGTGGATGTGGACAAGGACGCCGAGTACACCGATGTTGTTGGAGCTGCCTACGCGGCGCTCTACAAATCAATGGGGTCTGAAACCACCAAGGAGTTCGTTCACTGGGGGGTTGCGGAGTCGGGATTTACCGAACGCACACGCCTCAGACGAGAGATCGAAATCAGTACGGCACTTGTCGACGGCCAGTTCGTCTCGTTCTTCCAGCCCGAATACTCGCTACGAGACGGCTCGCTTCTTTCGTTCGAGTCGCTGGTTCGATGGGAGCATCCCGAACGTGGCCTTATCGGACCGGATGAATTCATTCCGATTGTGGAATCGTCCGGCATGGTCGTTCGCAGCGACATGCAACAACTCCGAAACGCTGTGGCAGAAGCTGTTTCCTGGGGTCTTGCCGACTCAGGGCCGCACATGCGGGTCAACCTCTCGAGTTCGAGTTTGCACCATCAAGGGCTGGCAGCACAGATGCTCGAAATCTGCGAGGAAGAGGGCTTGGCGCCAGCTCAACTCGTCGTAGAGGTGACCGAAACAGCCATTTTGAGAAATCTCGAGACCGCGATCGCGCAACTCGAGGAACTCAGGGACGCCGGTGTAGGAGTTGCACTCGACGACTTTGGGGTTGGGCAGAGTTCACTCACGCGCCTGCGCGCCCTGCCGCTCACCATCGTGAAGCTCGACCGCCAGTTCGTGACGCCACTGCCTGGCACTCGTAGTGATCGAGCATTCGTCGAAGCGCTCCGAACAATGATCTCGGCGCTCGACCTCGAGATCACCGCAGAGGGGGTCGAGACCGAAGCGCAGCGAGATTGTCTGCTGGAGATCGGAATCGAGCGGGCCCAGGGCTATCTCCTCGGCAAGCCAGTCCCGGCCACCGAAGCCCGACTGTTGTTGAAGGCGAGTTTTGAGGTTGGCACAATCTCGTGATGTCGGGAGGTCGATGATCGACGATCGACGGCGGCGACGCCGTGGCTCGTCGAGTATCAGTAGCTGCCGCGCGTAAAGGTCAGTCGACCACTCACTTTCGGGACGCGCACGATGACCGCTTGCGCAGTGTGTTCGAGCGAGGCACCGTCGATGCCGGTCAATTCCCAGATCCGAGGTTCAGCACCGACGATCCGGAACATGGTTCGCGACGAAGGATCCTCGTCGTGCACGTCGAGTTCGAGGTGCAGAGAGCCGTTCTGCCACTCGGCGGTGCGGAGCGCAACGCTGGGGAAGTCGACGCCGACGACCTGAGGCTGGCGCTCGATCGGTGCAGCCGAAAGGCGCTCCCATCGGCCAGGACCCGCAGCTTCTGCTGCGGCCAGAAAAGCATTGAACTGGCCGCGGGGATGTGTCTCCGCGAGTCCGAGACCCCACGTGAACTCCCCGGAGGCGTGGTCCCAGGTTGGTTCGTACGACGCCTCGATCGCCCCGACGAGCCGTTCCTCGAGGTCGGTCATACGCCACTCGCGAGCGAGGACGAGTGACGAGCCGTAGCCCCGTGAGGCCGTGATCGGACGCGACAGCTCGCGGTCGAGGCCCATCGATGTGCAGGCAGCATCGAACAACAGCTGCGCGTCGTCGGGCACTTGCGGGGCGGCGTAGTACGCAGTCGTGAGGGCTGCTGCAACCGGGAGTCGATGGTGGACGTCGAGAATCGGGTCGTAGTAGAGCGTTGTGGCAGTCGGTGTACCCGTGTCGAGATCGAGGTAGTGCTCCCGCGCGTACCGCCACCAGGGCACGAAGGCCTCGGCGTGGTGATCGGTGCCGTGTCGGTTGTCGTGAAGCCTCAGACCGAGGCCCGCTCCGGCCAGTCAAAACGGCCAGATCTTGGTGTTCTCTCAATGACAACCGATCGGCGCCGCCAGCCACTGACGGGTGAGCTGATCGGCGATGGCGGAATGGGTCCAGGTGAACGTGTCGCTCCCGTCGCGGATCATGTCGAACGGCTGGTTCCACCGATCGTCGTCGGCGATCATGGAGCGAATGCCGAGCAGTACGAGGAAGAAGCCCTTGTAGAACAGCATTCCGTCAGCGGCCACCGGATCGATCTGTACGCCCCATGGTTCGGTGCCGTTCGCGGTCCACCCGGGAACGTCGTACTCGCCCCACAGTTGGCGGGGGATCAGGGGTCGATAGGCGTCCGGGTAGCGGGTACGGTCGGGATCAGGACCGAACTGGGTCAGCCAATCGGCCGCCGACCACCAGCCGGTGTGGCGTTCGATGAGCTGGTCGAGGATGCCGACGTAGGGCTCGGTCCATGCCGGTGTGCGGTGAGCCATGAGTCCCATCGCATACGACGAGTCGACGAGATCGAACCGATGCCAGCTCGCCATTGGGGGGTCGGAGCGATTGTCCCAATGTGGATGTGGCTCGCCGTTGCGATCCCAATCGTCGGGCGTGTTGGCCTTGCGGTGGAGATATCGCAACCACCCGATCGAACGGTCCGAGAGCGTCACGGGCACGAACAGTAGTGCTCAGTGCGAACCCCGACCCCCGCACCGTGCCGAATCCCGGGCAGATGCGCCTTCGGAGATGGTCTGCTACGTTTCGCCATCTGGGAGTTTTCGTCCCGGAAGGGGAGGGCTGATGTCCATCGAATCGTCCGGTCACAGCGCAGGTAATCCGCGACTGTACGAACTCATCGCTGACTCGCCGAAGGAAGGGCCGAGTCCGACGGTGTGGGCCTGGCCCCAACTCATCGATCACCTCAAGGTCGCTGGTCAGCCGGTGCAGGGCCCCTGGCCGCCGCACCAAGAACCTCGACCTGATCCCGATCCCGACTCGTTGCCACGTGCCGTACCGGACCCGCAGGGTCCCGACGGACACTGAAGGAGAGCCTGTGTTCCCGTCACGTTTCGACTACAAGTCCCCGACGAGCCTCGATGAGGCGATCTCGCTGCTCTCGGCGCACGAGGACGCAAAGGTTCTCGCCGGAGGCCAGAGCCTCATCCCGATGATGAAGTTGCGTTTTGCTGCGCCGGCTGTGCTCGTCGACATCAACAACATCCCCGGGCTCGACCAGCACGGTGCGCAATCCGACGGCAGCTATCGCATCGGTGCGCTCGTGCGTCACGCTGACCTCGAGAAGTCGACAACCCTCGGTGATCACCAGCCGACGATCGCCGCTGCTGCACCGTTGGTGGCCGACCCGATCGTTCGAACCCGGGGTACGTTCGTGGGCTCGGTGTGTCACGCCGACCCGCAGGGCGACTGGGCCTCGTGCATGGTCGCCCTCGACGGTTCGATTGTCGCCCAGGGCCCCAACGGTCGCCGAACGATCGCCGTCGACGAGTTCGTTGCCGGGCCGTTCCAGACGGTGCTCGCTGCCGACGAGATCGCCGTCGAGGCGATCATTCCTCCCGCAAGCGGCACCCGCAAGGGCGGCTACCTCAAGCTTGAGCGACGGGTTGGTGACTTCGCTACGGCCGGTGTCGCGCTCTCGCTCGAGATGTCGGGTTCGACGGTCGCCAAGGCCGGTATCGGCCTCACCGGCGTCGGCTCGGCAACGATCAGCGCCACCGAGGCAGCCGCTGCTCTCGTCGGATCGTCCCTCGACGATGCCACCATCGACGCGGCCGCCGAGGCAGCGGCCGCCGCCACCAGTCCCCGCTCCGATCACCGCGGAAGCGCCGACTACAAGCGCCACATCGTGGCGACGTTCGTACGTCGCCTTCTCGCCCAGCACCAGCCCGCTGAAGCAAAGGTTGCCTGACATGACGTTGTTCGAAGAGGTTCCGGTCACGACGACCGACGAGATTCCGGTCCGTCGTGTCGAAATGCGTGTCAACGGCGAGACCCGGGCCGCCAACATCGAGCCGCGACTGCTGCTGGCCCACCTGCTCCGGAACGGCTTGCAGCTCACCGGTACCCATACCGGGTGCGACACCACGAACTGTGGCGCCTGCACCGTGTTGTTCGACGGGCAGCCGGTCAAGAGTTGCACCGTGTTCGCAGTTCAGGCTGACGGCCACGACATCACCACCGTCGAGGGTCTTGCCACGGCCAGCGAACTCCATCCGATCCAGGAAGGCTTCAAGGACGAGCACGGCTTGCAGTGCGGGTTCTGCACACCCGGCATGATGCTCAGTGCAAAGGCTCTGCTCGACGAGAATCCGAACCCCACCGAAGACGACGTCCGGTGGGCCCTGTCGGGCAACCTCTGCCGATGCACCGGCTATCAGAACATCGTGAAGGCTGTCCTGTGGGCTGCTGAGAAATTGCGGGATGATGCACCGGCCGATACGCCGGCTGACGACGGAGGAGAAGCCTGATGGCCCTCGACGAGATCAAGATCGGCGGGCTCGGCGCAAGCCGCAAGCGCGTCGAGGACAACCGCTTCATCCGGGGCAAGGGCAACTACGTCGACGATGTGGTGCTGCCCGGAATGCTTCACATGGAGATCCTGCGCAGCCCGCTTGCCCACGCTCGTATCAAGTCGATCGATGTGAGCGGTGCCTGGGCGATCCCTGGCGTCCGACTTGTCCTCACCGGGGAGATGATGGCTGCTCGCAACCTGGCGTGGATGCCCACACTGTCGTACGACACCCAGGCCGTACTCGCCACCGACAAGGTCCGGTTCCAAGGGCAAGAGGTCGCCTGTGTCATCGCAGACGACCCCTACATCGCCAAGGATGCCTGTGAGGCGATCGTGGTCGACTACGAGCCGCTGCCCCCGATCGTCAACCCCACACAGGCGATGGCGCCCGATGCCCCGCTGATTCGTGACGACAAGGTCAATCAGGTCGACAACAAGGTCTTCGACTGGGAAGTCGGCGACAAGGATGGTACCGACCGCGCCTTTGCCGAGGCCGACGTCGTGTCCGAGATCGACATGCACTACCCGCGGTCGCATCCGTCGCCCATCGAGGCGTGCGGGTCGATCGCCGACTTCGATCGTTCGACGTCGAAGCTCACGGTGTACATGACCACACAGGCGCCGCACATCATCCGTGCAGCCGTCTCGCTGGTGGCCGAGATTCCCGAACACATGATCCGCATCATTGCGCCGGATCTTGGCGGTGGTTTCGGCAACAAGGTGCCGGTGTACCCGGGCTATGTGGCGTCGATCCTGGCGTCGATCCTGACCGAACGACCGGTCAAGTGGATCGAGGACAAGAGCGGCAATCTGATTTCGACCGGGTTCGGCAGAGACGTGTACCTCAAGGGTCAGGTTGCCATGCGCAACGACGGCAAGATCCTGGGCGTTCGGATGCACACCGAGTCCGATCACGGCGCCTTCTTCTCCGACGCACAGCCGTCGAAGTTCAAGATCGGCCTGATGCACTCGGCGTTCGCCTGCTACGACATCCCGAACGCCCATCTCACGGCAACCGGCGTCTACACGAACAAGGCGCCTGGTGGTGTCGCCTACCGGTGCTCGTTCCGGGTGACCGAAGCCATGTACTTCCAGGAGCGCATGATCCAGGCCGCGGCCGATGATCTCGGTATGGACCAGGCCGAGTTCCGGCGGGTGAACCTGGTGCGTGACGACGACTTCCCGCACCGTACGCCGTTCGGGTTCCTCACCGACTCCGGCCAGTACGAGAAGTGCCTCGACATCGGTCTCGAAGCGATCGGCTACGCCGACTTCAAGCAGGAGCAGGAGGAGGCCCGCAAGCGAGGCCGCCTCCTCGGGATCGGTATCTCGACCATGACCGAGCCGCTCGGCGCCGGCAACAGCCGGGAGTACGACATCCTCGGCATCAAAATGTTCGACTCCGCCGAACTGCGGGTTCACATGACCGGCAAGGCAATCCTTCGCACCGGCGCCAAGACCCAGGGTCAAGGCCACGAGACCACGTGGGCCCAGATCGTGGCCCATGAACTCGGGATCCCCGCCGACGACATCGTGGTCGAGGAAGGTGACACCGACACGGCGCCGTTCGGCATGGGGACCTACGCCTCGCGTTCGACGCCGGTCGCCGGCGCGGCGGTAGCGATGGTGTCTCGCAAGATCCGGGCCAAGGCCCGCAAGATCGCTGCGCACCTGCTCGAGGTGTCCGAAGAGGATGTGGAGTGGGAGCTCGGACGCTTCTACGTACGCGGTGCCCAAGATCGCGGCGTCTCCATCCAGGAGTGCGCGATGGCGGCCTACAGCAACGTTCCAGACGGCTTGGAGCCAGGTCTTGAGAACAACGCCTACTACGACCCGCCCAACCTGACGTGGCCCTTCGCGTGTTACATCGCAAAGGTCGAGGTCGATCCGGAGACCGGGGTGTGGGATGTGCTCAGGATGGTGGCGGTCGACGACTGCGGCGTCCGTATCAACCCGATGATCGTCGAAGGTCAAATCATGGGTGGTCTGACCGAGGCCTACGCGATGGCCAACATGCAGTTCATCACCTTCGACGAAGACGGCAACTGCATCGGATCCAACTACATGGACTACCTGCTCCCGACGGCATGGGAGACGCCCGGGTTCGAGCTTCACGAGGTCGTCACCCCGTGTCCGCATCATCCGATCGGCGCAAAGGGGATCGGTGAGTGTGCGACCGTCGGCGGGCCGGCTGCGTTCGTGAACGCAGTGATGGACGCCCTGAAGCACACCGGGGTGCGCAACATTGACATGCCGCTGCTGCCCGATCGGGTCTATGGGGCACTGACGACCGGTTCTGACATCTCCGGTATGCCGCCGGTCAAGACCGAGGCCTGAGGACCGGCCGATGAGTGGTCACCGTGCAGTCGAGGGCTGGGGTGTCCTCGAACGCGCGGTCGAACTCGCAGAGAGCGGCGAAGCGTTCGTCCTCGCCACCGTCGTTTGGCGTGAAGGCCCGTCCTCGGGGCAACAGGGATCACGGGCGATCTATACAGCATCGGGCCAGATCCACGGTTGGATCGGCGGCGCGTGTGCCGAACCTGTCTTCATCCGCGAAGCGCAGAGCGTGCTTGCGGCCGGGCAGCCTCGTCTCGTCGCCCTCGGCGACGCCGAGCGCTTCGGTGATCTGCCGCAACGAATCTCGGCCATCGCGATGTCGTGCCAGAGCGAGGGTGCTCTGCAGATCTATCTGGAGCCCGTCGTGCCTGTACCACACCTGGTCATCGTCGGTGACTCACCGATGGCTGCGAGCCTCGCTGGAATGGCAGCCCAATTGGACTGGCGGGTCGAACGACTCACCGGTGCCGAGTTCAGCGAGGGGATGGTCGGCGCAGCGTCGATCGTCGTCGTCGCCACCCAGGGCCATGGTGATGAAGACGTCATCGCGTCGGCCCTCAAGGCCGCCCCTGCCTACGTCGGCGTCGTCGCCTCGCGCCGTCGGGCAGAAGCTGTTCGCGAGCACCTCCGATCGCAGGGCGTGGGCGCGGCCGAACTCGACGGTCTGCGGATGCCGGCGGGGCTCGACCTTGGGAGCACAACCCATAAGGAGGTCGCAGTGGCGATCCTCGCCGAGCTTGTGCAACTCCGAGCCGACGGTGTCTTCACTGCCGAGGCTTCGGTCCATCCGTCGGAGGCCGAACTCGCAATCGATCCGGTGTGCGGCATGACCGTCGACGCACTCGACACCAACCATCCTCTCGAGATCGATGGGGAGATGTTCTATTTCTGCTGCCCGGGTTGCCGGGCCGCGTACGCCACCGAACGAGGAGCGACCCTATGACGAGGAACGAGGCATGATCTGATGGAGATCACCAATGAATTCGAGGTCGATCAGCCGATCGAGATGGTCTGGGAGTTTTTCGGCGACATCCCTGCGGTTGCGTCGTGCCTTCCCGGCACCGACCTCACCGATGAACTCGACGACGACCACTACGGAGGGACGGTGGCGATCGGGCTCGGCCCGGTGAAGCTCGACTTCGACGGCGAGGCAAAGATCCTGGAGCGAAACGAAGAAGCAAAGACGATCAGCGTCGACGCCAGCGGTGCCGACAAGAAGGGCCGCGGTCAGGCAGCGATGCTGCTGGATGCCGGCCTGCAGTCGACGGGTCGGGGGACGAAGGTCAACGTCGCCATGGATCTCAACATCTCGGGTGCCGCTGCGCAGTACGGCCGAGGTCTTGTCAGCGACATCACGTCGGTGCTGCTCGACGACTTTGCTGCCAACGTCCAAAATCGACTGTTGGCGATCTCGGAGGGCCGCGATCCGAGTCAGGTTCAGAATGTGCAGGCCGCAAGTGGCTTCGCCATCGCCCTTCGAGCGGCTCGGATGGCGCTCACCCGTGTCTTCCGCCGTTTCTTCCTGCCCTACAACCCCGAGCTCGTCTGAGGAGGCCCTGATGCTGTGGTGGATCGGAAATCTCATACTGCTGCTGGCCGTCGTGCCGATCGCAGTCGCGTTGCTCAGCCGGGTGCTCGGCGCACTGGAGCGAATCCGCAAGGCGAGTGACGACATCCTCGCCGGAGGCGTCGCCCTCGTCGGTGAGCTGGACACGACCCCGGATCTGCTCGCGACCACTGATCAAACCATCGAAGAAGTCGCCGACGGTGCCGTGCGTTACGCAGGTTCGGTCGGAAAGCTGCTGGGCTGAGAAGGAGACTGATATGCCAGTTGTTGCTTGGTTCACCGTGGTCGTCGCCGGCCTGATCATCGTGGCTGCCGCCATCGGATTGCTGCGAGTCGTGCTCCACCTCAAGGTGGTCGACTCGACCCTCGAACAAGTCACCGGTGGGGTGCAGGCGGTTGCCGCCAAGACCTCCACCGTGCCCACCGCGCTGCCGTCCGTGAACGCCAGCCTTGCACCCGTCCGCGACTTCTGCGACTCGATCTAGGGAGGGAACCTCATGCTGCTACTCGCTGCCGAAGGCTCGACCACTGGGTGGACGATCGGCTACGTCATCGGGATCATCGTCGTGATCGCCGTGGTTGCGCTCGTGGTGCCGATCCTGATGCTTGCTCGGTCGATCGGGAACCGGGCCACACACATCAATGACGCGCTCGAACAGGCCGTCGTCAACACCGATTCGTTGAAGGAGCTCCACACCACGATCGAGGCCGCAGGTGCGATCACCGCCGGTCTTGCTCGGGGCCGAGCTCGGTTGGGAGGCTGACATGTTGTTCGCACTGACTGACACCCAGGAAGACCTCTGGTGGGGCGCAATCGTGGGTGGCGCGGTTGTCATCGTTGCTGTCGTCGTCTTGCTGACGATGCTCGTGCTGCTGGTTCGCACGATCGAGCGACGCGTCGAAGCCATCAAGGACACGCTGGAGCGGGCGGCGGCCAATACCGCTGACACCGCTCTTATCGCCGAAACGGCTGCGCAGGTCGACGGCGTGCTCGCCGAAGGCCTGGAACATCACCTGTTCCTCGGCCGTGTACTGGAAAAGGTGCGCTCATGACCACACTCGTTGTTCTCTCGGTCATCCTCATCGGGGTCTTCATCGCCGGTCTTGCCGGCTACCTGTTCATCGTTGGTGGACAGCTGACCCGAATCGCAACCCTTCTGGAGGAGTGCGCCGAGATCGTTTGGAAGATCAACCGTGACGCCGAGGTCATCGAGCCTGGGGTCGAGCGCATCAACAACACGGGCGGTGTGATCGCCGGAGCGCTTCCGCTGCTCTACGGCATGGCGGAAGGCATCGTGGTCGGTGCCACGTACGAGCCCGACCCCGATCCACAGCCCGAGCCGGCCAAACCTGCAATGGGGACCCGCCGCAGCCGTCTTCACGAGGCCGTCGGCTATCACCCGACATGAGTTGATCGTCAGCTGCGCTCAGGCGTTCCCGTACCCTCGGGCCGTTTGCGACTCGTCGTGAGCGGTCCGGTGGTCGGTGCCTCGTAGCTGCCGATCCATTCGTCTTCCCATGCCAGGTCGTATTGCTCGGGTGCACAGCCCGGCTGGTACACCGCGATCAGTTCCTTGACGATCTGTTGGCGATGGGCAGCAGTGCCGCCCGGCACCTCGTAGGTGCAGATGTGGAGCCCCCACTTGTCGCCCGCTCGACGCTCCCAACAGCGCGCTCGCGGGTGCCCGAACGGAAGACGGGCCGTGCTGAGGTCATCGGCCTCGTCGACGTCGATCACGGCGAAGTCGTGTGGTTTTCCGACCGGGTCGGCGCGATAGAGAATCGCATACACGGCCGGTCGCTCCGGTGGGGTCCAACCCCCCAGGACCCGAGGTCCTTCGAAGGGGTAACCAGCAAGCGAACCGAGGCGGATCATTCGCCGAAATCGTATTCGTCCTCGCCGACGACCTCGGCATGGGTGATGGGCCAGGCCGGGAGTTCGGCTTCGGCAACGGCCGCCTCGAAGGCGGGCACCGCTTGGTCGACGGCGTGATCGGCATTCTCGGCATCGACCACGATTTGCGCGCCGTATGCCATCGCACCGACGCCCGACGCGATGCCACCGAGCTTTGCCACGGCGTCTGCGAGGGCAACCACCTCTTGCAATTCGACCGGTCGATCACCCTCGGCCCGGATGGAGACGCTCCACTTGCTCATGGCTCCATCATCCGATGTCAGCGAGGTGAGTTGCAAAGTGTTCGAGACTTGCGAGGTCATGTCCTGACGCCAGTTCGTCGATGAACGGACCGGCGGCCAGCATCCCGAGGGTGTTGGGTGACGCGCCAACATCGTTGCCGATCAGCGGATTCATCCAGATGATGCGGTGCGAGAGGCGCTGGAGTCGTTCCATCGAGTCGGCGAGCAGCGCCGGACTCCCGCGGTCGAGGCCATCGGAGCAGATCACGATCGTCGCGCCCCGGCTCAGACCGCGACGCCCCCATGTGCGAACGAAGTGGTCGAGCGACGCGCCGATTCGGGTCCCACCGTCCCAATCGAGCACCCGCGCGGCAGCGAGGCGCATTGCGTCGTCGGGGCTGCGTCGGTCGAGCGCCGGCGTGATGCGGGTGAGACGGGTCCCGAAGCAAAACACCTCGACCTTCTGCGCTGCCCGTCGCATCGAGTACGCGAACTGGAGCAGGTTGCGCGAATGGTCCGCCATCGAGCCGGAGACGTCGAGAATCAGTACCAGCGGCCGAGCCCGCAGCTTGCGGTCCATCCGGTGAAGCGCAGGGTTGCTGTCGCTGAGACGCATCGCATCGCGGGCCATTCGACGGATGTCGATGACCGGTCCCCCGGGGTCGGGGGTCCGTCGCCGGGTTCGGCGGGTCGGTGGCTCGAGTCGAATACGGGCCATGATCCGGCGCAGATGAGCGAGTTCTTCGGGGGAGCAGGTGGCGAACCGCTTCTCGCGCTGGATGTCGACCGACGACGCCTGCAGGCCAAGGATCAGGGGCTGTTCGTCGCCGGGCTCGTCTCCCGGCTCACTGTCTGGCACGTCGAGCGTCCCCGTGCTGCCCTGCGGAACCGGTCGTTCCTCCTGCGGACTGTCAGCGTTCGGGGGTGGGACGTGGAGGAAGTAGGTGCGGAACACCT
>Ga0255751_10001435_pt1 | contig 22642 bp, 5 predicted proteins | sample 071ome_20_FD_179951 | JGI IMG/M metagenome (GOLD analysis project Ga0255751, IMG submission 179951) | Coastal salt marsh microbial communities from the Groves Creek Marsh, Skidaway Island, Georgia - 071412BT metaG (version 2) | ecosystem: Environmental > Aquatic > Marine > Intertidal zone > Salt... | reverse complement strand
AGTAATAATACTTCTATATCTGTATCCACTTAATGGTGCAGTTGGAACTGTTGATCCAGGATATGACCAAAATGCTCCGCCAGGTCCATCAGATACAAGGTATGCACCTCTGGTTTCATCTGTCTGCTCTGGCAGTGGTGTTAATGGATTGCCATCTTTATAAAATTCTCCACCACCAACAAGGTCAATATTACCTTGGTTGATTACAAGTTTTCTTGGTAGATTGTTAGCACTATTCACTCCAACATTACTGGTAGTATTAACACCAATACCACCTTTGAGCATGTGAATTTGCTCTCTATATGTTGTGCCGTCATTATCTCTTGTTGAAAATTCAAGGCGACCACCATTAGGAATAAATCTAATGTATGCTTGACCGATACCAGTATTTAACCTTGGGAAGTAACTGTTATCAGAGTTGGGTACGTTGGTTGGGTATGTTTGCGTGTTATAATTACTGACATTCATACCAATGCCGCCAGCATCCCAGGTCCTTCCACCTTCGGATACCCACATCTGCATATTGATTTCACCAGTACCGCCACCATTATTAGCTGCAGGCAGGGTCATTCTAAATTGTGTGGTGGTATGAGCACCAATTAAATGTAATTTTACTTTTGGTGCATCATTGGAAATTCCAATTGCACCTTGAGTAGTTACATTTAATAAATTTGATCCATTTACATCACGTAAAAACCAAAAGTCAGAATTTGCCGCTCTGTTAGGTCCATCATAACCCATTCGGATGGCACCATTACCCGCAACTGCACCACCTTCATAAAAATGAATTTGAGCTGGAGTTGTAGATCCAACTCTACTTGCAAGTGCCATTTCACCTGTTAGGGCAAAATCTTTATCACTAGTAGCATTATTTACACCTACATTTAAATATCCATTGTATCTCGCAATGTCCACTCTGCCTGAAGCATCAACAGTAATACTGGGAACCCCAGAAATATCATTAACTGAAAAAATTACACCAGCAGTTAAGTTATTTGTAAGTGATAATAATTGCCCAGCAGTAGATTCAAATGAAATAGAATTATCATCAAAAACTCTTAAGTATACAGGAACATTTCCTTGACCAACAAATTTTAATTCAGGTAAATTGGTTTGCCCCCTATTTGGCGTTATAAGGATATCCTTATCAGAATTTGCCATCTTAATCTATACCTTTTATTGAATATTTATAATTAATAACCATATCCACCATCACCAGGAGCAAATCCATATCGTGCTTTAAACCTCTCCCAATTCTGTTTAATTTCTGCTTCTGTTAAAACTTTTGCATAGATTCTTGCAATAGTAATAAAAGGACCATTAGTGGCGTTACCTTCCATGGTGCCAGCATACCCAGTTCCAATTCTTACTGCACCTGCTTGACGATATGAATTAGTTCCACCAGCAGCACGAACACTGTAACTACCTACTGGTTTACCATTAAATCTATTTTGTCCCGCAGATGGATTAGGTCCAGGAAGTGTAGAAGTCCATTGAACCCAACTTCCTCGTGGGAAAGCTGTACTTGTATTGGAGTAATCATAAGCGCCTCCTGTAGCACCACCTCTATAATGACTTAAATTTTCAGCGGTTTCCCAGGTACATGCAAATTCATTCTGATAACTTGCTCCACCAGAAATAGCATTCTTTTCAAAAATTGTATCTCTTTCTGTAACTGAATCTCCATTACTCCAAACAATAAGTTCCAAAGTTGCATTTCCACCTGTCCAAAATCTCTGACCTTCTTCATTAGTAGATGACCAGTATCCACTGTTATTGAATTGGAAGCATGGAACTCCCTCAATTGAAGTAAAAGGTGTTTGTGTTCCCGAACTAACCATAACAATTTTACTAGCTAAGTCATACCAATTGGAACCAGAACCTGGATATGATTTTGGATTTCCAGCATCAACTTCAAATACTAAACCCTCTGATGGATTATTTGGTCCTTGAATAATTGCCATTAGTGATTACTCTCCTGTTTCGATTTCAACTTCTAATCTATTTACATCCTTACGTTCTGCTTGTACAAAGTAGAACGCCGCCCCGCCACCAGTCGTGATCTTATTATCAGCGACATCAATTACCCAACGATTGCCAGAGTCACCAATTGCAGTCAGTTGAACTGTAATGGTCTCCTCATCGACAAGTGCTGTCCAATACTCAGGAAGTTCAATTACACCATCTGTGACACGTCCTCTGACGTATACACCATGCTCAGGACCCTCAAGTGAACCATGTGCAAGTTTGAATCCTTCCTTAGTTGGGTGATCAATTAAGAAGGACTTACTTGTTGCAGCAAAGGAACCATTGACGGTAACGGAATAATTATTATCTGGATTACCTTGGAAACCAATATTACCAACTTCATTGACAGACATTCTCTGAGAGAAGCTGTTGGAAGTGTTTCTAGTTAATAACTGGAACCAAGCATATCTGTTAGTAGCAGATGAGTATCCATTGAATCCCATCTGACCAACAACGGTTCCATCTGGTTTGAGCATTTCAAACCAAGAATCATCGCTAGTATTGTGAATTCTAATATCATTATATTGACCCTTGATTCTAATATTTTGATTTGCTGCAGAAGAACCAACCTGAAGATTACCAGTAATTCTTAACAGTGAGTTGTTAGAATTACCAACAGTCAATCTCATACCTTCATAGAAGGTAGTTCCCTGCCTATGAGTCCACCTAAAATACTCATTAAGATTATCATTTACTTCAAATTCTAATCTAGAATTGGTATCTCCATCTCCAGTATTGTAGAACTTGATAGATGCACCATCAGTATTTCTTGACCAGACAATACCTTGCTGATCTTGGTTGAAGGTAATGTCACCTGACATAGTGCCACCAGTCAGTGGCAGGTTACCAGTAGCAGTACCAATAAATCCAGAAGATGCAACGATGTATCTTCCACCAAAGTCACCATTAGAAGTACGAAGAACTGCATCACTATTACCTGCAGTATTATAAGTTAATGCAGGTGCAGTTCCAGTGACGCCAGTATCAAATGCAACGTTACCTGCGTGCCAAATAGTATTACCATTAACTTGAGCAGCATTTGCTTGGAAGTTGAGGTTACCAGTTCCAAGAGTGCTAGAACCACCACTTGCAGAAATTCTTACATCATAATCAACATTATTACCAGAAGAATTAAAATCAATATATGGTGAAGTTGATTCTGTAATATTACCAAGATTTAAGTATGAAGTTCCAGTAGAATCCGAACCGAACTTTGCCTTGACCTTAGAATAAGTTTCTTCCTTAGCTACACCAAAGTCAGTCAGTGGATAGTATTCTGCAGGAGCAGTTGCAGTACCAACTTTCTTAATGGTGCTGTTCAGGTTACCTGAAATCAGTTCAACAGTAAGAACTGTCCATGGATTAGAAACTCTTCTTTCAAACTCGAATTCGGCATCACCGTTAGTTGCAGTTACCGTTCCACTAATATGTGTTGGGGGAACAGTACCAGAGTTGTAATTGCCAGTTACAGAATTAGCAACTCTGTAAATGTTATGACCGTATACAATACGATCATTTCTATTATAACCGTTTGTATTTGATGTCCATTCTGTATTTTCTTCAACATATTGTGTGCCAGTTAAGTAATTGGCAGGATCAAGATTGATATGTCTCTTAAGGATTCTTACTGTACCTTCATTAACATTATTAGCGGTATACAGGTTAATAGAAGTGTCTCCACCAGCAACTGTATCAAGAGCATTTAATACTTCTTCAGTAATATTATATCCTTCAATATACAAATCATAATGTGCGCCGTTACTTGTCTGGAACGCTGGATTTGGAACAGTAATTCTTACTTCTTTATTGAAAGAATGCTCTTCCAATTGAGTTGGAATTCTGCTATTATTGATTGTATCAGTAATAGTATTGAGACCACTTTGATACCAACGTCTGTTATAACCTTGGAACAGATCTGAATCAAGACCTGAACCTACACCGTCATTGCCATCATGCCAAACCTTTCTCCAGGAAGACCATACATCGAGTCCTGCATTGTTTTGATATACAGGCAGTGATGCAGTAATGACTGCTACTGTGGTGTAATTTCTAGTATTTTGCTCACCAAAAATGCTAAATGGAAGTTCAACTTGGAAAGTAGGTGAAGAAGAACCAGTTAAGTTATATCCCCAACCTTTATCTGTAATTTCTACATTAGTGAAAGATCCATTGACTACAGTAAGATTAGCTTTCAGACCATATCCAGTACCACCACCCAGAGGGACATCATAGTAAGTGCCGTTAACATAACCAGAACCAGCAGTAGTAATTGTCAGAGAGTTTACATGGTTTGGACCACTGTTTCTTAAGAACAGGTTATTGTTATCAGTTACTGCCAACTGATTCATTGCACCTTCAGCAAAGGTAGTTGAAGTACCACCCCTTCTTAAAGTAATTACACCATGATAGAGACCACCATCTTCAAGGAATTCCCATTCATTAGCATAACCAGGGTTAGCATCATTATCTTTCCACTGGAAGTGACCACCTGCAAGATAGTTGGATGGTTGGAATGTAGAAGTCCTTGCATCCTTTGCAGTCAGGATTTCACCGAAACTTGATGTACCATCAATGTCAATACCATAAGTACCAATGAGGCAGTTTGCAGGAAGACCTGGAGTTGCTGTACTTCCTGGTACAAAGTTATCACATTCAACATAGAAGTTAGAATCTTTGTTGTCAAGTAAGTCAGCATCGAATCCAGAACCTTGACCTTGGTCAATATCAATAGCGCCATCAGCACCAATAATAAACTGACCAATCCTTACACCAGATCCAGTATCTGACTTTCTAAACTTAGAAACACCAACAGTACTATATGCATTAGCGTTTGGAGTATTACCATTAACTCTATCAATATCAATAACAACATCGTTAGAAAGTTTAGGTGATGTTGCATACATTGCGAGCAGAGTTGCTGCCGATGTTCCTGTACCAATGATTGGTGGAATTGGAGTAATTGTAAATGAGGTTGCATTACCAGATCCAGAATACCCAACACCAGGATCAGTAATAGTAATATATTGAATTGCGCCGTCAGTTACAGTAGCGGTTGCAGTAGCATCTACACCATTACCACCAGTAATTTCAATAACAGGAGTATTACTACCTAATCCAGAAGTACCATCAAGAATATTAATTCCAACAACTTGACCACTAGAAATAACAGCAATTGCTTTGACACTAGTCAAAATAGATGGATTTTGGGGATCTGTCCAATTGTCCTTGAATGTTACTGTAGGTAATTCAGTATATCCTGTACCACCATTTGTAATGGTGACAGAACTTACAACTCCATTAGATACCTTAATTGTACCTTTCAGATTTGCTCCATTACCACCAAGAAGGTTAGTATCAGTATAAGTTCCAACGGTATATCCTTGACCACCGTCTTCAATTTGAATCTGTTTAATATAAGTACTTACACTATTGTTAGCACCCAGAATGATTGGTGAGTCATCACCAATTCTCATAGACGATACTGCAGGCGAGAATAATGAGTCACCACGTAAGTATGTCAGAGAACTTGCTGGATTCTGTGCAGTAACAGATGCAAGTCGAGTTGGGTTAATAATACCTGATGTAATAAACGAAGCATCAATTGTAGAAGACGTTAACTGAATCCAGTTATCGGCATCAAAACCTGAAGTATTAACAACGTTTGAAAGTGTAATAGTATTAGGAGTACCTGCCTGATCATCAATCGTATCAGTAACTTCTGTCTTAATACTATTAATGATATTGATACTTAATCTAGATCTAATAATAGTTGTTAAGATGGCACCAGATCCTGTAGAACTATTGACGGTAATAGTTCCTGCTGCTGTAGATGGAGCAACAAAATAATTATCACCACCAGAAGTTAGAGTTACACCAGTAATTTGACCACCATTGACAGTAACAGTACCGACAACTGCTGCAGTGCCTCCAGAAGGTGCTGTAAATGTAACAGTGTCTCCATTTACATAAGAATTACCACCATTATTAACAACAACTTGTGTTACTGTACCTACAAGGAAATTAGTTACCTGACCCTGACCCCCACCTGGAGATGCCAGAGTAAAATCACCATTACTGAATGTATGTAAAGTATCTGGAACAAATTCAAGAATCTGACTATCCAAATCATTGTTAAGAATGTATGAAATTGGAGTACCTTGAGTTTCAAAGATGTGGTTACCAGAACCAGCGTTTGTAATAGTAATTTCAGTTCCAGAAGAAGCGTCTGTAATTGAAGATGCTAACTGAATTGTATTAGCATCAATAACAATAGCATAGTAAGTTTCTCCATCTACCAGAGGTGAAGGTGCTGTTACAGTTCCCGTTCCTTCATAATAGATAACAGCGTCAGAGGTGTTAAGACCATGATTATTAATGGTAAACTCATCTGTGGTTGTATTAATATCAGATGATGTAAAGTTAAACTCTTGTGTTGCGGTTTGAATAACAATGTCACCAGCAAGTGGTCCTTCAAGTGAAAGACGTGCTGCTTCATCAACAACAGTGAAGATATTAAATGGTCTCAGTGCTGGCAGTTGGTCAATATTGATACGACCAGAGTTGTCTAACTGAACCAGAGCATTTGGAGTTGGAACAGTAGAATAAGTACGACCAATGTAAATACCTAACTGGTTACTAATGTATTCATATACTGCTTTCTGAGTCGAGAGTAATTCATCAACTGGACCAGGACCACCAAGTTCAACAGCACCTAAGGTATTGTCTGTAGAGAATCCTTCAATGGTTACATTACTGCCACTAATTTTCAGGAAGCTAACTTCGGAAATTTCAACAGTACCACCAAAGGTAATGTTACCAGTTCTGTTTTCTACGTTAGCAAAGTAACCAATCTTGAAGTCACCAAGTTCGTCAGTACCTGATGCATAAACACGACCGTTTAACTGGGATACTTGTTCAAAGTCACCAGTTTGATCTGAACCTCTTGTACCACCATTTTGGGGCAGAGCATTATAATCATTACCAGAACCAGAGAATTCCCATGTGTGTGAAGACGAGTTGCAAATAGATGGTCTTAAGAAATCAATTGGGTGATTCTGTAATTTAACTTTGTTGAATTCATTAATAACAAAGAATCCATCATCTCTTTCTGTAGCACTTGGGAATGGATCTCCCTGAGTGCCTTCAATTGATGGGTTATCGAGAATTTCATCAAACAGATCATTTAAAGTTTGAAGTGCTGATTGTACGTTAGCGCAATCACCACTTACATAATCGGGAGCAGTTGAGATGTCATGAATGACTGTATTATCAACATATGGAATTTCATCAGTCCATTGTGCTACGTAGTAACCATTGGTTGACTGCTGAGCAGTAATAGTTCCGCCCTTAATTACCAAAAGATTATTGATTGCTTTCTTAGCAAGTGATACTGCTTCATCAAGAACTTCCTTAGTTGCTGCTTCGTAACCAGCAACGTGTTGAATTGCATTGCCACTTACATATAGTTTAGCAGCATCCCAAGTTGCATCATTTGCATCAAACTTAATATCAGTTGCCCATGCCTTAACGATTTCTTCTACGTCACGAATACACTTGTCTCTATTTTGATCAAAGGTATTTGTAGAGGTTGCTGCAGTAGTGAAGTATGCTTCTTCTGCAATATAACGAGCATTCTTTTCAAGAAGAACTGATGCATCAGTGTAACGGTTTTCGTTACCTCTAACTCTCATTGTCGAGTTAGCTTGGACCTCTGCTGTAATAGGAGCAGTTGGTGTAGCTGAAATAGTATTTTCAATAAAGTATTCAGGGTTTTGACCAGCACCACTAGTCAACTCAAAACCTTGTGGTCTAATAAGATAATGCTCAAGAGGTGCCTCACCCAAACCATCAACAGTAATGATTGGTCTACCAATATCGGTAAAGGTAATATTATCAATTTCACCTTTGTGGAATGAATATGCTTCTTCCCTAAATCCAGATGCTCTGAGTGAATATGTACCAAAGTTAGATGCAGAGTTGGTCAGTGATGCATAACCACCAGATTCGACAAGTGCTCCATCTTGAGTGAAGATACAGAATACCGAAACCAGCTGGGTATATCCATCATTAAATACTCTGTATGCTGTACCACCAAATGAAATGATAGTGAATGCAGCAGCAACCATCGACTTACCTTGTGGAGGCAAGTTTGGTCTTCTTACGTTAGGTTCTGCAACTTTATTTCCATCAATTTCACATCCACCACCACCGAGGAATGAAATTACAGATGAGTTGAAGATGTATGGAGATACTTCAATGATTGGAAGATCATCCCAGGAATGACCAATATTAAAGAACTTATTATTGCTATCTGCATAAGATGATGTTGCATACTCTACTGGAGCAGTGCTGCGACCATTGATTCTATCAATGACAATATTCCACAAAGTATACAGAGAGTTTGCTACATTGTCGCAGGCAAAGAATCTGTTAGAATCATAAGTATTTGAAATTGTATCATCTTGATATACAGCAATACCAAGTGAAGCATCAAACTCGGTTCCTACTCCATCAAAAAGGATATCGGCATTATTAGCACCAAGAACTACACCTACAGTGTAACTAAACGCAAATGCATAGGTTGGACCGCTGTTTGAGGTATATGAAAGTTCCCAAGTTCTTCCTTTATCTTGAGATGTATAGATGTATGAACTTGCTCCAGAGTTGTATCTTGTCCACAATCTATGTCCATCATGAACTACCTTACCAAAACTATTAGTTGAGATATTTCCTGTTGGAAGTGTTTTGGTTGCGTGATTGAGGTTATCATTAGTTACTGCAGTAGTAACAATGGTTGTCAGAGTATCAATGGAAGATGCTACATCTGCACATGCAGTTGCAGGATCAGATCCATCAAGAGAAATATCTGGTTTTGTAAACTGAACAATGTCAGTTGTAAACTGTGCTTCTAAACCAGATGTATAAGTATTGTCTGTCAGATATGAAAGCGTAATAGAAATATTACGCATTGCATCTTTAGCAAGATCTCTTGCATTGTTGATGATTGCTACAGTTTCTGCCTCTTCACCATCAACATGAGTTGTACCAACATAGTAAGAAGCAGCATCATAGGTAGCAGCATTACCACCATGGCGGATGTCATGAGCGATTGCCTCAAGGACATCTACAACGTCGTCTACACAGTTCTGGTTGCCAGTTGGGATAGTAAATGCGTTTGCATCAACATATGCATAAACTGCCTGTGCTGCAATGAGTTTCTTGTTCTCAAGAATAAGATCAGCAGCATCCTGGTAACGATCTGCTTCTACATTAGAAGTGACATAATTAGTTTCCCAAGTTAATCCACCATCATCACTGATACAGAGTTTGCCGTTAGTTGAGGTAGCAACCATTCTACCTTCAGTCCAAGTAATACCAAGAAGTATATTACTTGTTCCACTTTCCTGTTCAGTCCAAGTATTTCCGTCAGAGGATTCAAGAATCTTACCTAAAGCTCCTACAGCAATAAACTTATCAATATCATCATTATAAATTACGTCATATAAAGCAAGAGATCCAATACCACTTGTTCCTGCTTGCCATGATGTAACGTTGTTTGAATATAAAACTGTTCCACTAGCACCAACTATAACATAAGTGCTACCATTATATGCAATAGCCTGAAGATTTACAGTAACTCCTGAAGTTACACTATTCCAATTTTCACCATTATTTGACCAGAGAATAGTTCCATTCCAACCTACTGCAATATACTCTGGAACTCCTCTTAGACCTACTGCCCACTTATTCCAAATGATATCTGTAAGATTTTCTGTTGTTCCACTTGTTTGTGCAACCCAAGTAGAACCATCTACTGAAGTGTGGATTGCTCCAGAATCTCCAACAGCAACGAACTTTTCATTATCCCAGATAGCAGCATTAAGACCGCCAGTGTATCCACTTACTCTAGTAAATGTACCAGTGCTTGAAGTATCAACATAATTTAACTGGTTACGCATTGCCTGAATAGACAGGTCTCTTGCTTGCTCAAATGCGTAACCAGTTTCCTTGAGTTGATTCTCAATGTGAGTTAATGCACCAGCATCATAGTAGTAATCTGCTGCTTCCTTGGTTGCAGCATTACCACCCCAGGTCAAGTCATAGTTAATAGCATTAATAATATGACCGATATCGGTTTTGCACTGATCCTCATCAGGAACAACTAAAGAGGTATATTCTGCCTTAGCTCTTCTAAGGGACTCTGCTGCAATACCTTCTTGGTTTCTACCAATCAGATCAACAGCATCAAGATATCTGTTTGGACTCTTATTGGATTCTTCAAATTTACGTGGAGAGTTATCGAGAGAGAATACTACATAGTGATCGTCTGAAGTTACAGTCGCACCAAACGAAGTAACACTATACTCACCATTAACTGCACCTAGAGAAATAAGATCAGTTGGAGTATCTTTAAATACTACAAATTGAGTACTAAATCCGTCAGCTGATTCAATTCTGTGAGAAACATACTGCCTACCATTAAATCTACCAAGATCCCCAAATGTTCCCTGATTCGGTAAATTTGCAAGTTCTACATACTGCCCTACTTCATACTCATGATAGAATCCATCAACAATGGTAACAATAAGTCCCTGGGGATAGTTAATAGGATCATACTTTAAACTCTTAACACCATATGTCTGGTGACTGGTTACATGCTTAACGACTTGTGCATCTGGTGTTAACTGCTCACCTACATCTACACTAAGGTTATAAGTTGTAGAATTTGTTGTGTATTGATAGATTGCACCAACGGAATCAATATCACCAACGATATTGTTAATAGTGACGACACCTGATTGATCAGTAGCATCATTAAAAGTAACATCAGTAATGACACCAGTACCTAACGTGGTAGTATTTGTAAGTACTAATCCAGGAACAAGAAGAATACCACCACCATTGGAACTGAAAGTCAGTTCCCATTCTTGAGGTGCAGCAATCTTGTGTCCTAATTCAAATGCTCTTCCATACTGACCACCTAAAGTTTTAGGATAGAAGAATCTTTGCTTATCGTCAAATACATAAGCATATCCCCAAGTAAATGCTGGGTTGCCTTCAGAGTTAAGATTATCACGGAAAGTAATGCCTGTTACATAGTTCTCGTTCGACGCCTTGAACATATGTTTCCCAGGATTCTGGGGTCTAATGATACAAAGACGAATGTTATCACCTACAACAGAACAAAGATCTGGCAGGGAGATTGGGTTATCTTCTAAATAATCTCCACCTGCAACGATGAGGGTTTCTTTTTGATCGGTAAGAGCAGCAAGTTGAGTTGCTCTTTTAATTGTTCTAACTGGTTTGGTAGCGGAGCGACCATCAAAGTCATCAGAACCAATCTGAGCAGAAACGTAAATACGACCACCAACGTCGTTTGTAGCGATGTTATATACGAAATTGGTAGTAGCAATTTTATTGCTGTCGTCATCAAATGTTGGAGTTGCCGAACGAGGGTACAGCAATTCTCCAGTATCTGGATCTGGGAATGTTTGGAGAATAGGAGCACGAAGGTTCAAACTTGGGTTAACAATCGTGTCAATATCCAAGTTTGCGATACGAGCAGTATCTGAAATGATGGAGGTTGTCGTTCTAATCTGACCCTCAACATCCAATTCATATTGCGGATTGGTTGTGTTAATACCAACACGAACCAGTTTATCCACATCATCAGTCAGGGTGCCAAAAATGGCAACCTTTTCATCAGCACCACCACCAACATCTAAACGAACACTAGTATCGTTTTTGATTCTAAGGGTGTCTGACTTAATAACCTGTTTATCAGCGTTAAATTCTAAAGCCATTTGCTCCTATGGTCTCCTCGTTATTGTATTTATCTAATATTAATAGTTGCGTTCTGTATATACAATTTCTACCTTGCCACTCCATCTAATTCCATTTCCTCTAAGTTCAATATCAGATGTAGTAGAAACTGAAGGAGTAAAAGATACCTCTTTAGTGGTATTGTTTACAATAGGAACAACATCCCAAGTGTGTCCAGGAGGAATACTATCCTTTACAACACTTCTTGAAGATGCTGCTAAAGTTAAAGTATTAGAACTATCACTAAGTACAGCAGATTCAATTTTAACTGCATATTCCCAAGTGGGACTATATGAAGTCACTTCTAAGTTTTGTAAAAGAACTGGAAGATTTAAATCTAAAGGTGATGCAGTATCAAATGTAAAACTATCAGCATCTACAACAGTTACGTTGTAATTATTATTGAATCCTGTATATGGATTCTGAAATTCAACAGAAATTAAATCATTATCTGCAAGACCATGATCTTGTAAAGTGCATTGAACTGTAGTACTATTTGCGTTTGCATTGAATGTAACTACTGGATATCCAACCCAAGTACCAAGCAAGAATCCAGTTACAAATACAATTCGATCAGATTCAATTACATGACCAGGCTCCATCTCTAAAGAGGTGATAGCATTATTTAAACTTCCATGTACAATGTATTCTTTTTTAAAAGTTTTATCATTAGTACTGTCTAAAACCTTTACAGTATTAGCATCAATAATATTGCGATTTTCATCAATAATTGTTGCTTCTGCAACTGAAAATCCACCTTCGGATTGTAATGACTTTAAAACCTTAGTTGCCATTTAATTATACCAGAATTGTATTCGTGATTGCCTTGATACTATAAACTGTAGTTGAAGATCCAGTGACATCTTCTACAGCGATAATAACATTCCCATTTGTGTCTACATCAGCAGAAACATCACACAGGACTACATCAGTATATAGTTTAGAAACTTCGGTGTAATATACAGAAGAACTGTCACTACTTACCAAGAATGAAATTTCACTATATTGTCTTCTTGGGGTTGCAGAATCGTCAACAATTTCAACCATCAATCTTCCAGAATGTCCTGTAAGAATTGAATTGGTTTGATCGTAAGGGACCATAATCAAGTTAACTGCATTACCAACTGAAGTATCAATTGTAGCGTCAGCAGAAAGAACTTGAGTGTCCTTAAGTGTAAACTTATTCAGTTCATAAGTCAGAACCTCTTTATAAGTTTCTGCACTTCCATAATCAGTATTAACTTCAATAGTTCCACTATTAGTAAATTTGAGTAATGGTTGATCTACAGTAGCAACATTAAACTCAAATTTAAGTTCTGGTGATGCAGTAATGATACTAGATGATGTTGCAGCATCACCAACAAACTTGAAGGCATCACTATTAAAAGTAATAGAATCACCAGAGAATTGGAAATCATTAGCATTGAATACTGGACTTGAGAAGATATTTCTAATATACTCTAAGTCAACAGTTCCATTAATTACAGTGCCTGTAGTATGTGTTGGGAAGTTAGCAGGATCAGCATCAAATGATCCAGTACTCTTGACTGCATATACATTAGTTCCATAGTAAACAAGAATATCATCAGGATCTAATGGAGTTAGTGTATGAGTTGCATCAGTAGAAGTTGTAGTAATATCAACGTAAATTTGAGAGTTGAGATTCCCTTCTGTTTCTGCAAGTTGAATCGTGTTTTCATCAACTACATGAACGTAGTATGCAGTACCCTCAATTAAAGGATTAATTGAAACTCCACCATTATTAGTGTAAGTTGCTTGTACTCCCTCGGTTAAATTATGTGCAGTAACTGTAATTGTATCGGCATTGATATCTACATCATTTGTTGGGTCAAAATCATTTGCATCGTATGGGGAAACTGCGGATTCACCCTCTACCCATTCGGTTACATCAGTTAAATCTACATATTCAAAATTAGTAATGTTGCTTACTCTATAAAGAGAGTCAGTGAGAGATATAGTTTGAATACCACCATTGAAGAATCTGAAAGTATCGTCATCAAATCCAGTTTCTTTTTCTGCAGTAATAAAGGTATCAAGATCAACGTCCCTAACTGCACCAAGAGTTACAAATGAAATTCCATTAAATCCTTCAAATTGATTCTCTTCGCTATTATAACGAATCATACCAAGTTGTCCAATTGGTCTATCTCCAGTAGTACCAACTGGAACTACAACTCCATCTGTTCCTGTAAATTCAATTGTAGATGGACTCAATGCAGATAATTCAAAATTACCAGCAGTTGTTTTAATTATTCCTGTACCAGTAAGTGATAATGAATTATCAATAGTAAATGTTTCAGCATCAAGTTGTTTTACTTGAACAGAACCTAATTTTTCATCAATACTTACGGTAGTTTCTGAAGTTAGGTTTGTTACAGTTAATTCAAATCCTTCACCCTGACCACCTAAATTGCTATTTGAAACCGTTAAAACATCATTGGCACTATATCCTTCTCCTAATTCATTAAATTCTACTACGGTAACATTACCATTACCATTAATGGTAAGTACCATTTGAGTTGTAGGTGTTGTTGATGCAACAATGGTTCCAGTACCATCATCATATTGCATGTCACCATCAGAAACTCTAATAGTATCTCCGATTGAATATCCACTTCCGCCATTAACAATAACAACTTTTTCAACTACACCTTGAGCATTTACTGTAACGTCTGCAGAAGCACCAACACCACCAGATCCACTAGCAACTCCTGTAACCTCAATAGAAGCTCCAGATCCAGTAGTTAATGCAGATGGAGATATTTGCAGTCCAGTTCCAACTACAATAGTGGCAACTTCAAATGCTGCTCCAGTAGGAAGACCTAAAGAAACAACACTAGCAGTTACACCTGAGTATCCAGCAAATGAAATACTGTCTCCAACATTATATCCAGTACCGCCATTTGAGATAGTAACTGTTGAAACTACTCCTCCAATAACGTCAAGTGTTACTGTGGCACCAGTTCCAGATCCTCCATTAACTGCAACTCCAGTATAACTACCATCAGTAAATCCCGTACCGCCGTTATTGATATCAATTCCAGCAATAACTCCAGCACCAGTTCCACCTACATCTGTAGAAAGTACGCTAAGAGTATCTCCAACGAGATAGTTTGAACCAGCATTATTAACTACAACATTTGTAACTGCATTTCCAGAAACAGTTATATCTGCTGTTAATCCCGAACCACTTCCTCCATTGAGGTTAACATCTAAATACGTACCATTAGCATATCCAGAACTTCCAGAAGTAATACTGATACTGCCTACCGTTGCAATAGTAATATCATCACCATCTACAGTTAAAACATCAGTTAGTGAATAATTTCCTCCTGTATTTTGAATATTAGCCTGAGTTACCGATCCACCACTGACAACAATATCTGCGGTAGCACCAGATCCTGTTCCACTAGAAGTTGTAAGTGGTAATCCTAAATATGTACCATCCGTATATCCAGATCCACCATTAGTAACTGATAATGTATCTATTCTAGATCCACCAACATCGGAAGTATTGATTGATAACTGATCCCCTACAGTATAATTTGATCCAACGTTATCGGGAACAACTGCAGTAATTAAACCTCCAGAGATTGTAATATTTAAGGTGCCATTTGTCCCCGCACCTCCAGAAACTGGAACATTTGTATAAGTTCCATTAACATAGTTTTCGCCAGCATTAAGAATATTAAATGTTTGCAAAGCTCCTGCAGGGGCAGAAGATATTGAAGTAATTGATACTCCTTCATATAATGCTTGAGTGTATCCTACACCTGCATTTGTAATTGCTACTTCAAATGCAACAGTAATATCTGCAATCGCTCCATTTCCAGTTCCACCCTCAATAGTTACATTTGAGTAATTTCCTAATGCATAGTTAGACCCACCTACAAATTCAAAAGTATCAATAGATTCATTAATAAATCTTGCATTTCTATAAAATTCAATTTCACCTGGATTAAATCCTGCAACTTTTCCTGAAATATTTGTAATTCCAACACCAAAATTTAAGTTGCCAAGATCGTAACTATAAATTCCAGCAAACTCACTTCCTGTAAATTTAATTGCTGGAGCATTGTAATCTCCATCATTTAATGTAATAGATCCATTTGCAAGAATGTCTCCTCCGACATCTAACTTAGCGACGTTAGTATAAGCATCGGGATCTCTACCAATGTTAACAGATCCAGAATCTGTTGCTAACCAAAGATCTGAAGTAGTTCTAACTGCACCCGTAATATCAACTTCATACTCTGGGGTATGATTAAAGATACCAACTTTTGCCTCACTTTGATCTAAGAAGATCTGTGCTGCTTGTAAAACTCCAGTAGTTGCTGGAGGAACTGGAGTTGCATATGTTGGATTAAATGCAACATCACCACGGATGTTAACAGTATCTGCATCAGCATCACCAATAGCAACTTCACCAGCACCGCCAACAGTTGCAGAGAATTCAGATGTACCTTGTACAATCAGATCTCCAATAATAGTTGCATTACCTTCAACTTCAAGATCTCCTTCAACTGTAGCATCTCCACCAATTCCACCAGATGATTGTTGTACTAAAAGGGACGAAGTAACAATCTGACCAGTATTTTCAATGGTTGGGGTTTGAACAAGACCTCCAAATCTTGCACTACCATCATTTCTAATGGTGGTATTTGATGACTTACTCAGTGATGCAATATCAATAGTCAGTCCACTTTGGAAAGTTCCACTTGTAGTAATAGTTGCTTCATTACCATTAGATCCTCCCATATCTGGGTGAATGGTACAATAATAATAAAGATTATTAGGTGTTTGATCTGTTACTATAATTTGAACACCATTGATAGCACCATTTTCATCGTAGTGATTTCTTACATCAGTGCTAAAATCCGTTCCACCACCATGAGTTCCATCGGCAGTGGTTGAAAATCTAAATGGATGGTTTTCTGCGTTTGCATCAGAGAATATAAAACTATAAACGTAATTTCTTCTAAACTGAAGATCAGGTTTTTCTACATGCCCATTTCCATCTCCAAGATCAATAAAATATCTATTTCCACCTGGATCATTTACTCCAGGAAGAACAATAACATCATAATTAATATACCCAAATGCACCATCTACTGTAGATGTCCAAGGAGTGCCTTGAATTGGTGCTGCAGTATCAACATAATAAGTTGAGAATAATCTATCACCTACGTTATATCCATCACCAGTATTACCAATCCCAACTTCATCTGCAATTAATACACCAAGATCAGTAATAGTGAATGCAAATCCAGAACCACTACCAACACTATCTACAAATGTAAGTACATCTCCTACGTTATATCCAAATCCTTCCCAAGGATTGACATTAGCTACAAAACTCTTAATGGATCCAGGAAGTTGGGTTAAGGTATATGAGAATCCACTTCCAGGGGATTGTACTAATCCTTGAGTGTTTGCATCGACATATTGAAGATCTGCATTATTTACAGTAAGAACATCTCCTTGAACATATCCTGTACCATGTACTACAATATTAACTTCGCTAACAACACCATTAGCACCAACTACAAGGTTTGCTTGAGCACCTGTTCCAGATCCTCCTTGAAGTGGTACGTTATTGTATTCATAGGGACCATAATATCCACTACCTCCATTGATATTACCACCATCAATACCATAGATTTCAATATCTACTAAACCACCTGAACCACTACCAGTTGATGCTACAATTGGTTCTGTTTGTTGTGTACCAGCAGCATATCCAGAACCAGCATTGGTGATTGTTCCTAAGAATGGACTTACAACTGCAGTAATTGACGCTCCAGTTCCTGCTCCTCCAGTAAGTGGAATAGTGTGCTGACCACCAGGATAATTACTACCAAGAGATGCAACTGTAATATCACCAATACTAGATTGAACAAAATCAATGTCTGCAAGAGCAGAAACATTTCTACCAATCTGAAGTTTTCTTGAACTGTTAAATCCAAATGCCATTGGAGAACCCAATGGTTGGGTTAAAATAAGATCACCACTATCATCTACTGCATATTCAGTATAATCAGTATCTCTAAAAATACCAACTGTATTTGCATTGATGAATGTCAGTGATGGATTTGGAGATGAACCATCCAGAAGTTCTAACCTAGAACCAAGTTCAATACCATTGGTACTTAAGTTCTCAATAGTATCTCCAGAGAATTGAAGATTTCCTACACTAATGCTAGTAGGAAGAATTGTTGTAGTATTGCCAGATCCAGTTACAGTGACACTATCAAAGGTAGTTCCTGCAGCACCACCACCTGCAAAGGAAATCGTTCCTTTTTCTTGATCAACAAATAAAGCATTACCAACACGGAAGTCCCCGTTCTGGTCCATGCTGGTAAAGAGGACTCTACCACCACCAGATTCAATAACTTCGTCTGCTTGTACTACTGTACTGATATCATTGGAGGAATCAGCACCTACACCAATATAACCAAAGTTATGAACAACACAACGTAATCTTACACCCTTACCAGATGCAGTAACACCACGCTCACCATATACAGATGCCGAACCAATAGAACGAAGTTCTGCACCAAAGTCAGTGTAATCTGCTAAAGTGATGAAAGATGCACTACCACCACTAGAAGATCTAATATCTTGAGAGGTAATACCACCATCAAAGATATCAGTGCTACCATCTAATCCATTAAAATGGAGAAGGAGTGAAGTATTTACGTCAGCAGTAAATTCTGCAGTAGGAACTGTAAATGAAGCACCAGTATATCTTGCAACACCTTTACTGATTCTTACTTCATCAATACTACCTGCCAGATCTGCTGCACCATTAAGGTTGGCACCAATTACAAGTGGTTTAGTTGTCCCATAATCATTGGTGTCATTGTAAGTGGATCCAACTTGAGATCCGTTGACATACATTCTAGTGGATGTTCCACTTCTTACTACAGCGATATGATACCAATTACCTGCTGCAATGGTGCTAGTAATTACTGCAACATTATTGACATAATATGTCAGATCAGTTCCATTAAAATAAACAACAGGAGCAACTTCTACAATAGCACTTTGTCTAAAATCAAATAGAATTTGTGCAGATGCAGTGTTGTCAAGATATACAAATCCCTCTAATGTAAAGTCACCTGTTCCGAAACCAAAATCAGATGATCCATTAAGAGTTAAGTAATCGCCAGTGCCATCTAAAAGTAAACTTGCTGTACCAAGTTGCTTTCTTCCAGTATCTAATTGTGCGTCACCATTTACAGTTACAGTTTTTCCATCTAAATCTGCTGCTGCTTCTGTAAATTCTCCTGTGCCTTGACCGTCAATGTAAATATAAGTCCCATCATTCTCATCAATAGTGCCACTCGCCAGCACCGTTGTTCCATCAGTATCATATAAAGATACAGTATTACCAGCAGCAAATGTGCCAGTAATATTGCTAAGTTTTAATCTAGTTCTACCTGCTCCTGTAAAACCAGATCCTCCAGGGTTTTCACCCTTAATACTATCGGCAGCAAAGTATGTGAATGAGTTTAACCATTCAGAACGAGCACCATTTTTGAGATACAGACCTACTGAATTGGGTACAACAAATGTACACTCGTTAAACAGCAGTGCTGCTTCTGAGGAGGCACTACTAACAATCGAACCGTCTACTAAGGCACCTCTACCAGCGTCTCCAGCAGCGTATCCATAGGGGTCACTAACAGAAGTAGTGCTACCCTTTGTAATTACACTACAGCGTTGAATATAAGGTCTTCTTCCACCATTATCTACAATGTAAGTAGATGCTAATCTAAATGCGTATCCTGTGTCATTTGTTGCGTTATAATAAAAATCTTTTACACAAAGATCCTCAATATTACAGTCACCTTGAATTAAGAATCCATCTAAATCATTTGTGGGAACTGTTGGTTTAATAAATGTTGATTTTAACCCAGCACCTTTAACTGAAACTCCAACAGGAATGGTTAAGGGAAAAATTTCATCAAATGTTCCTGATGAAACTAAAACAGTATCACCTAAACTAGCATAATTATCCAAACAATACTTTAAAGTTTGAAAAGCAGTGCTTGGAGTTTTACCCCAAGCATTTGCTCCTGTAGTTTCCCCATGTCTAGGATTTACAGAACCAAGTGTTGCCTTGTCTGTTCCATTTTTTGAAACATACCAAGTATTCCCAACTCCATCAGTGATGGAACTTGAGAACATGGAAGGAACGATTTTTTCATCGTTCGGATCCGCATTGGCAATCTCCTCGATAGTACCCGCATTGTTAACAAATAGGGTTCTATCGACAATATTAAGGGCGACTTCCTTATCTGTAAGATCAGAAGTCGTCGGAGCTGAGTTCGGAGTTAGGGATCTCTTTAACTTGATTCTGCTTGCCATTTATAGCATTCTCTGTTTCTATAATACTATTTAACCGATTTGATAAATCTTTATTTCTCGCCTCTAATACAATATTTGTAAGAGTCAAGTCAGTTACCTTTTTTTGTAAGGTAGCAATAAGGACATTTACATCTAATTCATTGTTCATTGATTAACCTCAGGTGAATGTTCCCCCATCAATGGTATCAGTCCAGACGGGGACCCCAGCAGCAGTTACTGTCAGGATCTGGAATGACGTAGCAACGTCAGGACCAATGCCTGGGTTTGCCATGTTTGCGGCAGCGGTCTCTAAGAGTTCGCCAGCGCCATTGCCATAAAGAATGCCGTTGGTATTGAATTCTGATCTTCCAGTACCACCATGCTTTACAGCAAGGTCAACATCAAGTTCAAGATCGCCCAGTAAAACTGTGCCTCTTGAAACTGTGATAGCAGTTACTCTTAATTGAAGATCGTCAGTTACTGCAACACCCCCAATAAGATTACCAGGAATGGTGAGCAAATCACCTTCTTGATAATAAGTACCACCACTAGTAATTGTAATGTTACCAATTAAGATAGCACCTGCTGCATCTCTAACAACAGTAACTTCAAAACCAGAACCTTGCCCACCAGTTGGGTTGAGATTGGCATATGTCTGATTTGCTGCACCTACAAGAGTAGTTGATACTTCATAATCAAGATCACCCTGTTCAATCTTGACAGATTGCACAGCACCAAAAGTATGAGTGAAGATGTTATTAGTATTAGTGGCATCCTCAATGAATGTGAATGCACCAAGACCATCTTCACCAGCGGTTCTGTCAAAACCGAAGAATCCATGCTTAATTGCAGATCCATTGTGGTAAGAGTATTGAATACCACGATCCATACCATCATTGGATCCTTGAGTTACAGTTACAAAATCCCCAATCGAGGCATTGTTAGAAAGACCTCCACTAAGATTTAATATAGTAGTTTCAAAAATAGTTGCATCAGTTGCATCTTTGACGAATGCTACAGTTTGTGGAGTTCCAGTATTTCCATCAGTGAGGAGATCTCCCTCGTAGAAAGAACTTTCTCTCAAAGTCAACGCTGGAAGAAGTGTGATTCTTACCGTATTTGCAGTTTGAGTTTGGAATGTACCAATCTGTTGATATACTCCACCATCGTAATGATATATTGGATCACCAATAGATGGAGGATTTGTAAATCCTGCTGCAGTGTGAAATACAACTTCAATAGAACTGATAGTTCTTCCACCAGTACCAATAAAATCACCAGTAACTAATCCACCAGTAGCAATTCCACTAGGATTGTCAATATTAATTGTTGTAGATGCAGCAGTTGCATTAGCAGATAATGCTTTTTCTGATGTAGTATCACCGATGTTAAAGACAGGATCATTGACCGTCATTTCGGTCGAATTTACAGTCGTGGTTGTACCAGCAACCTGGAGGTTACCACGAACAATCAGATCACCAGCAGCATCGCCACTTCTTGGATCTGGATCAAGAATTAACTGAGTACCAGCGTTTGTAGAAATTGTATTTCCATCTAAACGAATATTATCAAGATTAAACTGACCAGTTTGATTTGTAGTTCCAGTTGTAGTTTGAACGCCATTAAATGTCACATCAGCATTGAATGTTGTTGTTGATTCAACAGTTAAGATATCTGTTGAATCAGTACCAAGAGTTACATCATTATCAACAACCATGTTGTCGATCCATGCAGTGGAGGCAACTCCAAGACCACCCGCAATCTTTACTGCACCAGTAGTATCACTGCTTGCATTAGTGGTATCATTAAATTGAAGTGCAACTCCATTGTCAAATGTCCAGTCAGCACCATCTACTCTAACAGTATCGGTGTTCAATTCGTCATAACGAATGCCACCATCACCATCAGTACCAAATTGAATCTTAAGATCGTCATCTAAACGGAACTCAGGAGTATTAACTCCAACACGATCTAAACGAAGAACGTTTGCTACTTCATCAAATCTAAATTCGATGTCTCCAGTAGTACCGAACTCTAATTCTTGACTGTCTTCAATGACAAGTTTTCCAAGTCCGTTAGCTCTAAAGATAAGATCTGTGTCTGTAGTATCAGTTTCAACTACGTTAGCGTCAATATTAACGTCGTCTACTCTGAAACGATCTACTTTTGAGTTATTATCTACAATAACTGCAGAATCTGATGTCAACGTACCATGTACGTGATCCAACATGTCGGTGAAATACTTACCACCGATTACTTGAACTGTGGTGTTGTTATCACCAACAAAAACTCTGTCGCCACGGTTAACCTGAGTACCAGCACCAACCGTTACTGCAAGTTCACCGAACTCTAGCGAAGCAGGTACTGTTGTACCCGTACTTCTTTTAATTAGGATGGTTGATGCCATCAGAATGATCCT
>Ga0255751_10001430_pt1 | contig 22688 bp, 29 predicted proteins | sample 071ome_20_FD_179951 | JGI IMG/M metagenome (GOLD analysis project Ga0255751, IMG submission 179951) | Coastal salt marsh microbial communities from the Groves Creek Marsh, Skidaway Island, Georgia - 071412BT metaG (version 2) | ecosystem: Environmental > Aquatic > Marine > Intertidal zone >... | reverse complement strand
TAGCTGCTGTAAGCTGTGGAGACATTGCCCACATAAGGTGCAATCCACACCTGACGCTCTGTGCTGGTCACCTGCCCTGCGCCTGTGCTGGTGTCTGGTCCACACTCCAGCTCATACCAATAGTGAAAGGCCACAGTGCAGGCCCTGCGCAAATCCAGGGTGATTGCAGTGCCAGGGATGGCATGGAAGGAGGTGCTGCCCGTCCTGCCTTGTCCGCTCAGGTACTTGGTGGCAAACGTCAGGCGGGTCTGCCCACTGTTGCTGCCTCCTTGATGACCGCTCACCCCATGCTGCACAGCGCTGTACGCCTCATAGGCAGGTGGCTGGATGTGGCGCGTATCAATCCACTGCGAGGCCTCCACATCCCCTGCTACAATGAAACTGTGTAAATATTTGCGCAGTTCCTGATAGTTCCCCTCCAGCTCACTGCTTTGGAGGATTGTGCCATCTGCGAAAGTGTTGGGTGGGGTGTATGACATCACTGCACCCGATGCTTGAGAACTGACAGGCTGCCCGCATTGTACCGCAAAAATGCATCCAAGCTGTAAGCGGTATCGTGCACCAGATAGTTCAGCCCTCCACTATTCCAGGGGTGCATGATGCCCTTGATAACCACACGCAACCCATAGACCGTGCGAGTAGCACCAGGCACAAAATACCAAGCGCCACTCACACCCCTCCAGCGCTGCGAGCGCTGCACACTGGCATTGGGCAGGGTGCCTTGACTGGGGCGGTCTGCATGTCTGAGGTCTGCAGGCACCACAGCAGTGGCCTCAGTGCTACCCATGACGCTGCCATACTTTGCGCCAATAATGGTACTGAAGTCTGACTGTCCTTGCACCTCTACCCAGTTGTTGAGGGTCGCGTCTGTCACATCCCACTGTAAGTAGGTCACCCACACTGCGCCCCAGGTGCTTGCAGCTCGAGTGCCCCCAGACCCGTTGTCAAAGTTCATGAAGCCAAGGCTGCCCGCTGCGTTCCAGTTGCTGCCAGGGCCTGCAAATACTGACAAGTTCCAATAGGCGCGAAAAACCTCACCTGGGGAAATCGTCAGGCCTGCCCCAAAGCTCATGACTGTGGGTGTGCCTGCTCCATCCTCTACAGGATGAGGCAGCGCAGGCATGATGACCTGCCCAGGCACTGTGACATAGCTGCTGTGCTTCCAATCTGGCTTGCCTATCTGCACTGTCTGCGCATGGGTGAGCAACCAGCCTGTGTCGAACTGGGGCAGGTCATGCGCTGCATCTCTGTGGTTGAAGGCATTGAGGTCTGTCTGAGTGTAGGAGGCAAAGCGGTCATTGAGGCTGGCAGCACTGAGGCTGTCCCCATCCTTGACCGGCCCGTCTGTGATGCGGCTCATCTCCACCTCCCAATTGCCAGATAGCGCATGCCCCACAGGTGAGCTTGGGGCACCACATCCCCACCTGATGTAAAGACAGGGTCATCCTCACTGGGCTCTGTGATGCGCCACTGCAAGCGGATTGTCAGCGGTCCCTGTGCCACCAGTGTGCTGGCAATGACCCTGAAAGCCTCATGATACCCAGGCCCGCGCTTCTCTGCGATGGTTACCCCATTGGCTGTGATGCGCAGATTTAGGTACCTTGGGGTCTTGGGATAGGCGATGTTCGCGCCACTGGCAAAGCAGCCATTGATGAACGCATTGCCTGCCCACTCAAAGTGCAGGTGGCCACCTTTCCAATCCGTCAGCTGGATGCCTGTGCCTGTGTCGACGTTCACCCAGCCCCCTGGGTAGCTGGTGTGGCTAGCACAGTACCAAGCGTTTGCAGCTAAGCTGTCTGACAGGATGACTGTGTTCTGCTGCCCGTCTGCTGTAGGGTAGCTGCTGGCAGTGTAGCTGTGATGCAGCGCCCCAAGCACCAGGCGCGTATCGTTGACGTAGTCGTCGGGCAGCTGGTCTCGGTCAAGGGTGGTGATGCTGCTCTGCTGCGCTCGCAGCTCATCATTGACTGCATCAGGGGAAGCGGTAGCGCCCTGGGTGGCTTCTCTCTGTGTCCACTGTTTCACGCTCTCACCCCCATCGTCACCTTGGTGCCCTTGGTGGTGTACTCATACTCGTGGCCCACAAGGATGACATCAGCAGTGGTCTCAATCTCAAAGCAGAACCATGCAGCACTCATGTGGGCGACGCTGTAGCGTAGGGGCACCAGGCGCTCTGTCCGGTACTCGGTCGACCCCAATAGCGTCTTATCCATTGTGGGCAGCGCTGCAGCGTCAGGGGGCTGTGCAAGGTAGGTGCGCTCAAGCACAGGGGTGAGGCTGAAGTCCTTGTAATGGCGCATGGTGATGCTTGCGTCACCTGTGGTCATCACCCACACAGTCACATAGGTAATTTGCTTTTGCAGCTGAGGGTCACCTGCTGACCACCATGCTGACCGGTATGTGCTTGTGGGGGGAGGGTTCCACACCATCACATCATCACTGATGACGCTGCCCCGTGCACGCTTGCCCGATTGGACAAACAGACCCCTCTGCGAGTCTGTGTCCCCTGCCTCTGCGCCTGTGTGATGCCCAAAGATGATGGTGCCATCTGCCCTGGTTGCGATGGCTCCCACAGGGAACCCGCTGCGCTCACTCCAGGCAGACAGGCCTTGAGCGTCAATCAGCCCCAGCCTGTCGAGGTGCAGCACAATGCCTCTGTTGGGCCGGTCATTGCCCTGCGCTGGGTACCACACTTGATACTCTCGAGCTGCAGCAGAAAAGATGCCCACAGCCTTGGGCAAGCAGTCTGGGGTCATGCGCTGGATAAGCTCATCCTGCCCCATTGTGAGGTTCAGCACGTCTGCAATGGCACCACCCTCCAGGCCTCCTGTGAGCGCATAGATGCCATCCTTTGCAAGGAAGACCAGCCCTAGCCCTGGCACAGCCTGAATGGTGTGAGGGCTTACACAGGTCACTGAGTTGCTGATTGTGGTGACCTCAAAGCCTGTGCTGTAGGTTCCACTGACTACATCGATCCCACGCTCCCTGAAGACAACCAAGCGAGTGTAGGCCCCAAATAGACCTGTGACTGCTCCACCCTCTGCAGCCAGTTGGATATAGTTAGCCGTCCCAAACTGCTCTATGAGGCCAGGCGCTGAGTAGTACAGGCTCAGCCCATCTGCTGCGCCCCCATCCAGCCACAGACTGCCCGCAAAGAGGGCGCTGAACCTTGCCCTGGGGGCAGGTAGTGGGCCTGTAGCGATTTCCTCCCGAGGAAGGCGCAGGTCTGCTGTCCGAATCGCATCGAAGTAGAGGTCTTCTGCATTGTTCCGGATGACCTCCAGCTCATACAGTGTGGTCTCACCTGGCTGTAGTCCATCATCGCTGTAGTTCTTGGTGCGGTACAGCTTCCGCGCTACCGTTCCTTCTGGTCCAATGGGCAGCCTGACCGCTACACAGTGGCGCGCGCCTTCTGCATTGATGGGCAGGCCCCAGGCAATCGTTCCCAGCTCACTGACAGGCCCCTCACTGCCTGTGTCTGAGATGAAGCTAACAGCGTATGAAAACACACTTTTGCTGTCCCCTGCTGCTGCGCTTGCTCCTGTGTTGCCACTCAGCCCCAGGCCCCACCTGCCCCCATCTGCGATGGCAAGCGGATTGGCCATAGCCCACAAGGTCACAGCGCTCTGCACTGTAGGGTTGTAGTCGCCTGCGACTGGGGCAGGCATTGGGTTGACCTTGAGCGCTTCAGGCGCCCCAGGCAGGGTAGCAAAGCCAAAGGGCCTGATGCAGCGGGTGATGGCTATGGCACTTTCTGCAAAGTCACCCAGGGGCCATGGGTTCACAATGACCGGCCTATCTACCCCATTGGTGACAATGGTGCCGTGTGGTGTGTCGGTGAACCATGGCCCTGCCTCAGTGGGTGTGGGGATGTGTCGACCACTTGCCAGGGTTTCAAGCGCTGGGGTGCTCCCTGCTGCATCATAGTAGTATTGCAGCTTCCCATCTGCCTCAAAGAGCACTGCCTGCCTTGCACCACCCCCCAGCTGCTGCGCAACATGCAGCCCGTATATGGGTCCAGTGGTGTTGAACGGTTCCCAGTTCGAGTGACCTACTCTGTAGGGCTCATAGCCCACACGGCTACACCATCCCCCTGACACTCGGTCTATGCGCCAATTCTCAAGCGCACCTGCATCCTGGGGATTTTGGGGCAGTCGAGTAGCTACACCGCCTGCAATGGGGGTCTGATACTGTGACTGATTCATGAGAAGGACAGGGGGCCAAACGGGTTGCGGGTGAAGCGATACCCTGCAGTGGGCAGGCCCTTGATGATGCGCCTGGGCACCTCTTTCAGGTACCTCTGCTCCATGGCCTTGTACAGCACGTCCTTCTTGCGTGCATAGACCTGTGATAGCGCTGCATTGTCCACCTTGAGGGCAAGGGACTCCAGCGCTGCATAGGCCACAATTTGTGCATAGGCAGCAGGCACCAGGGGCGCGTCTTGGTCTTCCTGCATGCGAGTGGGGGCAATCACCATGCGCACATTGACGTCTTGGTCTGCTGCTACGTGTGGGTACAGCTCAATGGACTGATAAACAGCAGCCTGGTTGAAGCGGTAGCGGATAGCTCGAGCATGGAAGGCCTGGCTGTCCAGCTTGGTGAGGCTCAGGTCAGGCTTGAGGGTGATGCCCCCAGTAGGTGCCACAGTGTCTACACCCACAGGCAGCGGGTCTTCTGTGTCTGCATGCCTGATGCGCACTGGGGCAAGGATATTGGCCTCAGGGCAGGTGAAGTAGTACCGACGGTATAGGCCTGTCTCATTGCCAATCGTCTCGGGAGTCAGCTGCAGGGTCTGTGTGTCTGTCAGGGTGTAGGTAGCCACCTTGCTCAGTGCAGACTCAAAGCCACTGCTGTATTGGGCCTCATAGGTGGGGTAGTTCTGCGCTGCAGGCCCCTCCACATTGACCATATACAGGTTGATGGTCCGCGCGCCCTGCCCCACTGCTGCGACTGTGGCCACACCTCGAGGGACTACAGGAGCTGCAACCCGTTTGCCTTCACTGGGCAGGTATGCCTCAATGGTGCCAAGCAGGGAGGGGTCAAGGTTCGCATCCTCCCGTTCCCATTTCGAGAGGAACAAAGCCTTGGCAGGGATACCCACATGAGGGTCTGACACGTTCTGCACTGTCATGCAGTCACTGGGTAGGTACACTTCCCTGCGCTGCACAGTGGCTGTGTAGGCGCCTGTGACACCTGTGTATGCCCGGTCGACGTACAGACGGGTAGTCAGCTCTACCCATGCAACGTGATGCGTGTGGGCAGTTCCTGCGCTGTCTGTGAAGGTCAGCACAGCCCCAGCCAGGTTGCTACCTGGGGTGACAGGGTCAGCACTCAAAGGGAAGCCTGCCCCTGTGACCTGCGCCTGCCCATTGGTGAACGTCAGCTGCAGGGTGCTGTCTGTCCATGCCTGCAGCTTGCGGTCCCTCGAGCAGAACGCCCAAGGCCTATCTGTCAGACAACGGGTTTGCGCATCATTGAGCAGGCTAACGAGCTGCTCCCGATACGTGCTGTTGGAGGGGTCATAGTCGAGGAGGTTTCCGCAGAAGTCGAGTAGTTCACCCAGGTTCATTGGTGCACCTCATGGAAAGATGCCCCAGCCCCATGAGCAGGGCAGGGCTGGGGCAAGGCAGTACAGGCGAAGAGAGGACAGAAGCCTGCTGACTGCCTGGGGGGGGGACTCAGAAGCGCTTGGGAATGTGAATGGCAACCTTGTTGGCTGTGGTTGCGCCCTTTGCCTCAAGGCTGACTGCAAAGAGGCCTGCAGTGTCGGTGTTGGCGCTCGCCTCCACTTCACCTGCAGCCGTCTTGCCTGCGCTCAAGGGAAGGCCTGCTGCCCCAATGGTGCCTGCTGTGCAGTTCACATCAGCCACATAGCCGGACACCACAACCTCCACCTGCTCACCTGCTGCTGCAGCGTTCAGGCTGACACCCACTGCAAGTGGGTTGCCTGTGGCCACATTGGCTGCCTGTGTGACATAGAGCACCTTGTCAGCACCCGTCTGGGTGGTGTCGAGGGCAACCACATCACCAGCAACAATGGTGCCACCTGCGAGGAAGGTTTCCACCTGACGACGGTTGGAGGTGTCAGCCCCTTCCCCAGCGTCAATGAACTGAATGAGAGTAGAAGTAGCCATGGTTCTCAGGCCTCCGCATCAAGAAGAACACCATGCGAAGCAAGGTGACCGGTGACAAGCTGCATACGGCAGAACACCATCGCAGCCTCAGTAGCAGTGCCAGGCACAGGCATCATGTCACTGACGTTGAAGAAGCCATCAGTGTCTGCATACAGCTGGAAGTTGCTGCTGCTGAGCACGTAGGCGCTGACAGGCTTGGCAGGGTTCTGAGCAGTGAAGCCAAGGTTTGGCTCCACATAGATTTTGGCACCGCGCCACATTGCAACCATGTCGCGGTCAAGGCCTTCACGGTCTGCTGCGCTCACGTAGTTCACGTAGCTCTGCTGTTGCGCTTGGAAGGCTGCAAAGCACTTGGGGCTCATGAAAATCATGTCCGGGAACTCACCCGAGGGGTTCCGGATTTGGCAGTCAATCATGAGCTGGTCAAGGTGCGACAGGTCAAAGCCTGCGCCCGAATCAAAGAACGGATTGAACCAGTTCTGTGCCTGATAGGTAGCCTTGGAGAGACCGCCCACAGTGTTCTGCTGAGAAGCAGCAGCCACACCCTCAAGCCAACCAGTGCTTGCGGCAGTGGTCATGCCGTTCAGGGTCTGCAGCGTGGTGAGCTTGGTGCTGTTGCCAACCATCACCTGCTTGCTGACTTCCTTCTTGAGTCCAAGCATGACGTTTTTCATCTTGGATTCAAGGATGTTGACCACAGCAAGGTCACCCTTGTTGGCAGCCTTTTCCACAGCGCTCAGGATAATGGGCTGGGTGAAGTTGCTGTATTCGTACTTGGCAGTATTGAACGGGTCAGTGACTGCCATGCTGACAGGCTCAAAGCCGTTGCTCAGCTCGGTGATGCTCGAGTGCTCACCGAAAATGACAGGCTGTTCCACCCGCAGGCCGCCAGATACCTTGACCAGGTTGCCTGCTTGCTCGATTGCGCGGAACAAAGGATGGGAAAGGAAGCTGTTGTCGATGAGCTTGTCACGCAACAGCTGCAGCGTGGTGCTAATTACTGACTGGGGTGCCATCGTCGTAGGCCCTCCACTGTGGTTGGATGTTCTTGCGGTAAAAGCGTGCTGCTATTGCAGTGCTGTTGCTCGCAAGGCTCCACAGCGGGGTGGCCTCACTTTTGGCTACGCTAACACAGGTTAGCGCCTGTGCATAGCCTGCGCCATTGCCAGAATATCTGCAGCACTTGCACGCTTGAGGTCTCCCCTCGAGGGTCTGCCCTGGGTGCCTGCCCTGCGAGGGGTGCCCGTAGCTGTGAGCGCTGCTTGCTTGGCTGCTGCCCGTTTGGCTGCTCGCTCCTGTGAGGCCTTGGCTGCCTCCTGCTTGGCTCGCTTCCCTCGAGCTGCCCAGTAGGCTGTTTCCAAGTCGAGGCTCTCATTGCTCTCAAGCAGGTGCTGCACCTCTGAGCGCAGGCCTGTGTCTGTCTCAAAGTCAGGGTGCTCATTGAGGAAGGTCTTGTAGCTGTCCTGTGCCACCTGCTGCTCATATTCGGCCTGCATAGGCTCAAGCACCATCTGCAGGCGCTTATTGACTTCCCGTTCAATGCGGGCCTGGATGGTGGCCTCATCGAAGGGGTCATATTCGGGCAGGTCACCCTCAGTGCTGAGCGCCTGCTTGCCTTTCATCAAGGCCTCACGTTCTGCCATGAACGTCTTGCGCTGTTCGCTCAGCTCCTGCGTCTTGCGTGTGTAGTCTGCCTGCATGTTGCGCATGAGCTTTGCAATGTCAGGAGGCACAGACTTAATCGCCTGCTCCCAACTCAGTCCTCTGCGCTTGGGCTCTGCCCCATCCTCCGCTGCTTCCTCAATCTCCACGTCTGCAGCCTCAAAGTCTGCTGCCCCACTCGCATCCTCGGGCAGGTCAGGCACTGCTGCCTGCTCATCTGGAGTCTGCGCCTGCACTTCTGCAAGCACTTGCTCTGCAACACTTTCATGGCTCATGTGTCCTCTCTTACTTCAGGAGCTTGATGGGTTGACCCACCTGCCTGTACCATCTGGGGTTCCACCCAGGCGCAGTGACAAACTTGACGGGCTTTCCAAGGAAGGTGGTGCCCAGCTCCAACACACTCACCCCTTGGATACGATTGACAAGGAAGGTACGCCAACCTGGCAGGCCCCCTGTGGCTGTGGCTGACTGAGGGTCGACGTACAAGTGCAGATAGGTGGCGTTCCCTCGCTTCCAAATGGCATGGGGATTGCCCACACGCTGCCCCAGGGCGCCTGGTGTCCCTTCTGGCTGCCACTTGTCCTTATAGAAAAACGTGACAGGCTGTTTGCGCTCAATGGCCTGGGTGAGGTTCCCCATCACACCACCCTCATAAGAGCGGTAGTAGGCCTGCGCTCGGGTCTTGGGCAGCACAGACTTGGGGCGCTGCCCAAACCCAAAGAGCTGCGCAAGACGCGCCCTAAAGGAGGTGAACGCCATGACTACCGCCTGCGCATGCGCTTAGCGAAGTCAAAGTCTTCCTCTTCCTCTTCGATGACTTCCCCATCTGGCAGCTCTTCCACCTCTTCTGTGACCTCTTCACCCTCCACAGGTGCATCAAGGAACTCAGCAAAGCCTTTGTCACTCGCAAGCTGGGTGAGCGCTGCAGTGATGGCTGTAAGCTCACTGTCTCCCTTGATGTCCTCGAGTTCCACGGGGAACGGTTTGCCGTAGTCGCTCGCAGCTGCTGCCATCATGGCCAGAAAGCGTGCAACGTCTGCATCCATCTCTGGCACAGCCTCAGTGTAGGCCTCTGGGGTCAAGTCCAGCCCCATGACCTGTGCCGCTTTGGCAATGGCCTTGGTGAGGGCGCTGTACACCTTGGCTGAGTAGGGGCGCTCAGGAGGTGGCACAAGTGCAGCCATCTCATCACCAATGAGCGCGTCTTGGTCTTCTGCGATGGCAGCCAGGTCAGCAGGCATGCCCGCTGGAGCTTTGGTGGCGATGACAAGGGGCATGGGTCACAATCCTTCTGGGGGCATGCCCCCTGCAGTGGGAAAAGGCAGCGGGGCAGGCTGTGCCTGCTCGAGGGGTTCCGGTTCGATGACTTCTGCGAAGCTCTCAGGGAGCTGGTAGGTGCGGACCAGCTCACCCAACACAGCCTTCGGGTCTGCCCCAAGCTGCAGCAGGAGTGGGCTCAGGCGCTCAAGGGCCTGCTGCTTGGTCAAGTCGCTCATGGGTGTAGTGCCAGCGTCTACAGCCCAGTAGCCAAAGTCCCCAGTCAGGTCATCTGCGCTCAGGATGGTAGGCCCTACAGGGTTGGGCAGGCTCAGTGGCTCAGCGTCATCCCCAAGCACTACAGACAGCATGATGTTGTATGTGCGGGCTACTGCTGTGATGACTGCATCACGTGTGCGAGCCATGCGCCCCACTTCGCTTGAGGTGTAGGCTGCAAGCAGCTGCTGCTCTGTGGCTGTGCTCTTTGTCACTTCACCCCTGGTGAATGGGGCAAGCAGGCCTGCATCATTGATGTCTGCCTGCACAAGCTGTGAGTACAAGCTGATATCTGCAGGGATGGGCGCCTGAGGCACAGACATCATGTTGCCCTCGAGCGCTGCGCCTGGTTGCAAGTCCACTTCGATGAATTCCCCATCCATCCCCTGCGCAATCTTCGCAGCCCCATCCTCACTGAGGAAGCCTGCCCGCACAAGCCATTGACGCGCCATTCTGCGCACACCCTGCGCTTGGTAGGTGCGCATGACGTTCAACTCACGAAACTGGTCGAGACTGCGACGGATGAGGCTGTACCCTCGCAGGGGGGTGTCAGGGTCACGCGAGAAGTACAGCGGGATGATAGGGACCACAGGCCTGCCATTGGCCGTCTTGTAGGGGATTCCAGTGCGCTCATGCTCGAGGTCTGCATCAGGGCGCTGAGTGTCTGCTGCTGTGTCAGGGTCCAATGCCCCCACCTGCACAGTCACACCTTCGAAGAGGTGCTCTTGCCCGTTGCTGTAGTCAGGGGACCACACAACCAGGTTGTCACTGAGCAGGTCATACAGCTCTACAACCCTGACCCACTGTTCCTCTGCTGGGGTTTGTGTGGGGTCACCCAGGCCCATCAGCTGGTCCTTGCCCGCTATCGTGCTTGTCTCAATCCACTTGGTATAGCTCCTGGGGCGGAACTCATCGGGGCTCTTGCTGTAGCGCTCGCAAGCCTCGAGCAGTGGCATGAGGTACACATGCCCCACATAGCGCTGCTGCTCCCAGCTCGTAGCCGTGGCGTCGACTACTACTTCCCAAGGGGGTAGGGCTGCGCAGCTCACCCGCTTGAGCGGGTCTGCACTGAGCACAGGTGCCAGCTTGAGGAAGCTGCAGGGGTAGATGAGTGCCAGGCGCGTTGCGTCCTCAAGCTGCTCCCGCACTGTCAGCAGGTAGGTATTGGCTGTGGCCTCTGCCACTTCTGCGTTGCCCCTGCCCCGAATATCCGCCTGCACTTCCACACTGGGATTCTTGGCATACAGGCTGCCCAGGTATGACTCCACCACTGCATAGGCCTTGGGGACTTCAGTGCGCAGGATGCCATCAAGGGTAGGCTGCTGCTGCTGAAAGAAGCGCGTCATGTAGAGATTGCGCAGTTCTCTCAGCTCATCCCTGCGCCCATCCCAATAGAGGTCATGCTGCTCACAGATGGCTTGGCATTGGGTGGGTGTCAGCATGCAGGCCTCAGAATGGAAGATGGGCAGAACGGATACGGCGCGCCCTGCTGTGTGCAATCAGGTCATCTATTCGGGTTCTGCCCGATTGTAGCGCATGAGTGCGCCATGATGAGGGAATATCGCGTAGGCACCGGTAAGCTAACGCCATAGCCATAGCGCTGTCATCATGTGCCCCATTGGGCGCCTCTGGTGCCACCTTGCCTGCAGGAATGGTCAGGCTGCGCAGCTCCATCCAGCTCACACGGTCCATGACCTTAATGACCTGCAGGGACTCTCTGAGCGTGTCGAAGGCCTCCAGCTTTGACTGCAGTGTGGTCACCCAAGGCTTACCGCCTGGTGCCCTCCATTGCTCGCGGTATCCGCAGTGGCTGACCTCGAGCAAGAAGGCATGCCCATGGTTGTTTGACTCAGCAAGCATGAGCGCCTGGTTGTACCTGCTCGCCACCTGAATGGCCCTGTGTGCCCATGCAGCGGGGGTAATGCGGTTGTTTCGCTCAGTGTATACCGGCTGCATGGTGCTGACTGACACCACACACAAAGCGCTGTAGTCGCCTCCTACACCGCCCCCAATATCCACACCCATGACATACCGGTCATGCGGGTGAGGTGGCTCAATCTCTCGCCCATGCTTGCTGCCATGCAGCTCATGCTCAATGACGTGGATGTCTTGCAGCACCTCTTCGCCGTAGTAGCCACCTTCCCTGCCCAAGAAGCAGTCATCCAGGCAGGCAGGGTACTCGCGTCGGAACTTGTACGGCCCCAGGGTTGCCAGGTATCGGCGCCTCCATGCAAGCTGCCCATCTGTCAGCCCGTAGGCTGTGACCAGCTGCTGTTCCTCTTCTGTCCGCTCGAGGTCATCCGGCTGGGGGTCTGTGTACTTTGGCTCCTCCTGCCACCAATGGGTGATGAGGTGCCACCCGTTTTCTGGTGCGCCTGCAATCAGCTCACTGAAGCGGTCACCTGGGTTGTTTGCTGTGCTCTCAATCATGAGCAGCCCATCACCCACAGCAGACAGCGCCTGTGCAAGCAGCTCCTCTTGATCGAGGGCAAAGGCAAATTCAGACAGCAGCACAGCCTTGGGGCTAAAACTGCGCAGGCCTGTGCTTGACCTCGAGGTGAAAGCCTTGAGTGTGGCCCCTGTGTCTGCCAGGCGCAGTTCACCTTTGGCCCTGGTGTCAAGCTGACGCTGCAGGATGGCTGGGGGGTGGTGCATCCACCTGCGATTGTCATCCAGCAGGGCAGTGGCTGACTCAGCCCTCAAGCTCACCAGTGCGAAGAGGGCAGCAGTAGGGGTGCTCATCCACTGCTGATGCAGCACCATTTTGCAGGCTGTAGTAGCTGCCACCTGCCTTGCCTTGATGCAGATGATGCGCTTGTGCCCTCGAGCTACTGCCCGGAATATCTTCTGCTGCATGGGCAGCGGGTCAAAGGGTATCTCACGCTTGCTGTCTTTGTCCTGAACCTTGTGCAGTCGGCAGAACCTCGAGGGGTCACCCACCACCCCTGTGACCTTGGGGTGCAGCTCAGGTGGGATGCTTGGGGGGATGTAGATGCTCATGTGTCCTCTCACCTACAGCCTACCACTCTCCAACCAGGCTGAGCACGTTGCGCAGCTCCTGCACATCAGGTGTGTCTGTGCTCTTCTCTGCCCGCTGCTGTGCTGCTGCCTTGCTCCACTCCAGCACCCTCCAAGCTGTGTCCATTTGGGCTTTGTTGGGTGTCTGTCTGCCCTGCAGGGTGCCCTCAATGCAGCTGATTGCTTCAGGCGCAAGGTGTGCCACTGCCTCAAGCAGCTGCTCTACTGTCATGGGTTTGCGCGACATAAGTACTTTCCCTGTGTGGGGGGGTATGGTTGACCGGTCAACCCTGCACTCTTGAAAAGGTGCATCAATAGCCTATAGTGTAGGGTGTGGGGGGTATAGGGGTAATTTCACCTCAACAAAAAAACAGGCAATTTGGGTTGAGCAGAAATTGGGGGTAACCCCCCACACCCTGCACTTTCCCCTGTCTGTGCTGGTTCTCAAGAGTGCAGGGTTGTCAGGTCAAGGCTTATGAGCTGTGACAGAACTATGACCGAACTGTGACAGTGTGGACCCATGGTACCATTGCACCCAGTGGACCCACTGGGTATTGTGGTCCCCCGCTCAGTGGTGTGCACCCAACCTCAATGCGGCGCAAGGCGCTGCGCAATGGCTGCGTGTGGCAACCAGTCAGCACGCCACTGGGCACCATCCCCTGTCTGCCTCCTGCCAGGGCTACCCCTCGAGCTTTGACCTGGCAGGGGGCGGACACTTCCCAAGAGAGAGGACCATGAGCAACCAAACACGAGAAACCATCGCAGACATTGCAGGGGCAGTCATCATTGCTGCCTTCCTCTTCAACCTCCTGAGCTTGTGAGGTCACCATGCCACCCAGCGCAGACGTATACACAGACATCATTCACCACCTGCAGCAGCTCGAGCAGTCTGCTGCCCGTTTGGCTTCTGTGGCTCAGTACTTGGAGAAGGATGAAATCAGGCAGCGGGCAGAACAGCATGAGCAGGCTGTGGTCTTCGCAGTCATCCACCTGACCGCCACTGTAGAACGGCTGGCAAAGGAGGCAGGGCAATGAGCCTGAACCCAGAATACCGCCCCAGGCTGAGCACTGAGCTGACTGCTGCGCTGCGCACTGCTGCAGCACTCGCAAACCTCACTGTGCCTGACTACCTCGAGCAAGTAGTCACACCCTTTGTTCGCACTGACCTGCAGCGCAGGATTGAGCGCAAACACCTGAACAACCTCACAGGGACAGGGGGCAGCAATGACTGACAAGCAGAAGCGCATGCTGTTTGCGGCGGAGCAGCTGCAAGAATTCAAGCATGCTCTGCAAGGTCTGCATGACCAGCGCCTGAAGTCAGCAGCTGCTGCAGAACCGCTCAGTGAGCTTGGGCGCACCTATCGCGCCCTCGCATTTGAGCTGAATATTGTCACCAGCTGGCTGGAGGACCGCATCCAAGCGCTGCACAGCACTGCAGTGGAGTCACCATGAGCGCAGAAGAGACTCGCAAGGCGCTTGCACTTCTGCGCCGTGTGCGGGCACTGCTGCAGCTGTCAGGCTTTGCCAGCGCAGCACAGGCAGGCTTTTTGCATCGCTTTGGCCTGCGCAACCTGGTCGACCTGCAGCAGCTGCGTGCAGACATTGATGAGCTGCTTGCAGAAGTGGATGACCTGTGGGGTGAGGAATGAACGCTCAGCACCCAGACACACGCATCAGGGCAGTATGGCCCACTCCCCCAGAGGGCTGCACCTACGTGGAACAGACCCTCAAGGGAGGGGACTACATCAGCACGGGCTTCTTTCATCGGGGCACAGTCGACCACAAGGGCAGGGGGCGCAGTGTAGAGAACTGCCAGGGCGTCACGTCCCTGTTCTTTGACCTTGACCTGCTGGGCCTGGTTGATGCTGCCCGCCTTGCTCGAGGGCAGGCGCTGCCCGACAAAGCAGCAGACCGAAAAGAGCACATGTACCACATTCCAGAAGAGCAGAGGCAGGCCTTTCTTGACCTGCTCCTGCAGGATGTGGGGGGTATCCTCGAGTCTGTCATTGGAGAACCACCCACACTGACCATCTGCAGTGGCTGGGGCTTTCACTTTCACTATGCAGTGCAGGAGGTCATGAGGCAGGAAAAGGCAGCCCTGCAAGCCTTGCATGCTGCGATTGTGGATGAGTGCAACAGACAGGCCAGTGAGCTTGCCCAGACCTTTCATCCACCCCTGACAACGTATCACAAGGCCTTTGACCGGACACATGACGTAGGTGCCCGCCTTGCGCGCGCCCCAGGCAGCATGAACACAAAGTGTCAGTGGCGCCTGCAGGAAGTGGAGGTCATTGCAGCCTCACCCACTGTGCTCACCTCTGACCTTGTGGGCAGGCTGTCAGCGCAGTGGGTCAAGCAGGGGCAGCTCAGCGCCAATGACAAGGCAGCAGCAGCCCCCAGCCCTGTGCCCTCGAGGAAGCGCCCCAGGCAGACCCGCTCAGTGGACGTGGACTTTCGCTCGCAGCGTTTGGCAGACGGCAGAAGCTGGCAGCAGCTTGCAGATGCACTTGCACCAGGCGAGCGGCTCAAGGTCATCTGCCCCTTTGGTGGGGCAAGTGTGGGCAGTGGCTTCTTTCACAGGGAGTCAGATGGGCGAGTCAGGTACTACAGCGCCCCACAGGCCTGTACCTATTGGAACAGCTACCGCCCCAGCTCCACACCAGGCCTTGCGGACTTGCAACGTCATCCACCTGCAAAGAATGGCACACAGGGCAAGGTCATGAACACCATGACCAACCTGCATGCCATGCTCACCCATGACGCTGCCTTCTCTCTGTGGTTCGATGAGTTTAGGCAGTGTGAGATGGATGGGCATGAGGTCATTGACGATGGGGTGTGGGTGCGAGTGGTCACCCACATGGAGCAGGCCTATCAATGGCAGTGGCGCATTGGAAAAGAGATGCTGTTTGCTGCTGTAGAATACGTGTGCAGGCAGTCTGCCCGCAACCCTGTGCAGGCCTACGTCAAGGCGCTGAAGTGGGATGGCTGCCCGCGCATTGACCGCTGGCTGCTCGAGGTCTGCCACACAGATGACCTGCCCATCTTCAGGGTGTATGCAGCCAAGTGGGTTGTGGGCCTGATGGCGCGTCTCTTCTCGCCTGGCTGTCAGCTACATGCCTGCATGCTGCTCACAGGCCCACAGGGCTGGGGCAAGTCAAGCGTGTGGCGAGAGTGGGCGAACTGGCCTGGGGTGGAAGACCTCTACTCAGACACTCGTTTCAACATCAGGGACAAAGATACCTATTTGCAGCTGTATTCTGCTCTCATCTACGAAGACGCCGAAATGGCAGGGTCGTCCACAGCAGACCAAGAGACACGCAAGGCTTTCATCACTTCCGCTGTGGACCGGTTCAGGCCTCCCTTTGGGCGCAAGATGCGCACCTACAGGCGCCACACTGTCATCACAATGACCTCAAATGAGCAGGACGTGCTGAGAGACCGAACAGGCAGCAGGCGGTATTGGGTGGTGCCTTGTCAGGGCAAGGCTGCAGGCCTGGAGTGGCTGCGCAAGTATCGTGACCAGCTCCTTGCAGAAGCCTACACCTACTACCAGCAGGGGCAGCAGTGGTGGCTCACAGCAGAAGAGTCAGCCATGCAGCGCAAGGCCAATGGGGACTTCCAATATCGCGACTGGTTCAGCCAGTGCGCAGCAGCAGCATGGGAAGCCAACAAAGGAGGCCAGCGCAACCGCTTCACAGTGGGGGAGTTCAGCAGGGCAATCGATCGAAACCTCAGCCCCCAGCGCTTTGGCCTGTCTTTGTCATCTGCCCTGCATGCTGCAGGCTTCCGACGGTACCGCTCAGCAGGTGCCACCTACTACTACAAGCCAGGTGACAGCACTGGCAATGAGACAGGGCTGCTTGCAATCTCGCAGCTGACCCGCAGTGACTTTGAGCAGAAGTTCCAATGAGAGGACAAGAAATGTTTGAGTTTTTCAGCGCTACTGATGACCGCAAAGACCTTGCTACTGCACTTGTGCGAGCGCAGACCCATATGGGCGCAGCAGTCAAGGACTCCAAGAACCCACACTACCGCAGCAGCTATGCCAGCCTCACAGCAGTCATTCATGCTGTAATCCCTTGCCTCAATGCGCAAGGAATCGCAGTGCTGCAGATGCCTCACATTGATGAGGAAGTGGTGCAGCTTACCACAACCCTGCTGCACACAAGTGGGCAGATGATTTCCTCCACTGTGGGCACACCCATGGGCAAGAAGCAGGACGCCCAAGCAGTAGGCAGTGCCATCACCTACCTGCGCCGCTACAGCCTGCAGTCCATCATGGGCCTGCCTGTGGAAGATGATGATGGCAATGCTGCAAGTCAGCGCCCTGTGAGCCATCGCACCTCGAGCCCCCAGCGCCCTGCCCGCACTGTGCCCAGCACAGCACACTCCTGGGCTCAGAAGCTGGTCAAAGAGCTGGAGGCCAACGGGCTGACAGTGGATGACTTCAACGTGTGGGCAGACAATGCAAACCGCCCACCCCTCGGAGCGCTTGACCCCACACGTGCAAAGATGGCGCACGCGTGGATTACAGACAGCAATGGTATTGCAGTCATTCGTGAAGCCATCACCAACCCTGTGAAGTGAGAGAGGACACAATGAGCAGACAACCAGAACAGACCAATGTGCCCACAGAAGAGGAAGTCATTGACCTCTTGGATGTGAGCACCTGCCAGCTCAAGACCGGTGAGATTGCGGAGCACTTCGGAGTCAAAGGGGGCAGTAAAGCCTTTGACCAGCTCCGTAGCCTTCTGCAGCTGCTGACTGAGCAGGGAGTCATTGCCTGCCAGCAGAAGCGCAGGGGCAGTCCTCGCTACTATTGGAGCATCAAGACCCTCATCAGGCAGGCGGAACAGACACAGCAGGAACAGCAGACACGGGTGCCACTGCCTGTGCCTTCGCCTGCGCCTGCGCCTGCTCCTGCGCCCCATCCCCAGCCGCTTGCTGAGCGCGCAAAGTATCGGGAGCTTGCAGATGAGGTTTACCGCCTGCGCAGGGCCTTTGATGAGTCTGAGTTCATGACGAAACTGCTGCAGGCTCAGCACAATGAGGCAGCAAAGCAGCTGCAGGCGCTCAAAGCTCTGTACCTCAAGGGTACAGGCCTGTGAGCATCTACGTAGGCATAGACCCAGGCCCCAGCACCTGTGGGGTGGTGGTCTATGCCGATGGGGCTGCACAGCTTGCTCACCCAAGGGCTACGCTGGATGAGTGCAGACTGCTCCTGCAGGAGCTGGCAGCAGACTCACCCACTGTGGTGCTTGAGCACACCCACCCAGGCCCCCCAAGCTGGTCTGTGATTCACACCACAGTCATGCTTGGCAGGCTGTGGGAAGCGGCAGAGGGCTTGGGCCTGGTTGTGTCGACTGTGCACAGAAGAGAAGTGAAGGCGCTGCTGGGGGGCAGTGACTCCATCATCAGACGGTCAATCCTTGCCCGTCACAACCTTGACCCCTCGAGCTATCACCACACCCATGACACCCCACTGCAGGGAGTCACTTCACACGCATGGCAGGCGCTTGCTGCTGTGCTCACCCACCAAGAGAGAGGACAATCCAATGGGATGGCCACAACCTGAAGATACAGCCACATGGACTGATGAGCAGTACTTTGCCTTTGAGGCAGTCAATGCCTCGAGCATCAAGCAGTTTGCAAAGAGCGCTGCAGCCTACCAGCACTATCGCCGCAACCCACCCACCAAGACTGCAAGCATGGTGATGGGCAGTGCAGTGCACTGTCTGACCTTTGAGGCAGATGCCTTTGATGACCGGTATGCAGTGTGGGATGGGGGCAGCCGGCGCACCAAGGCCTACAAAGAGTGGGCGGACCAGCAGGCAGGCAAGGAGCTGCTGACAGCAGATGAGCATGAGACAGCCTTGGCTGTGGCTCGAGCTGCAAGCGCTCACCCGCTGCTGTGCAAGCTCATTGGGCATGCAGGCACACAGCTTGAGCGTGCACTTGTCTGGATGGGCACATTCGGCCCCAGCAAAGCCAAGATTGACCTGCTGCACTACAGTGAAGAGCATGGGCTTGTGGTGGTCGACCTGAAGACCACTGCTGCTGAGCTGGATGAGCACAGCATCACGCATCACATCGGGCGCTATGGTGTGCACTTGCAGCTGCACCACTACTTTCAGGCAGCCTGCAGCTACTACCGCCTGCCCACTAACGCCACTCCGTGCAAGCTGGTTGCGCTGTATGTGCGCACCTCTGCCCCTCATGATGTCACTGCCTTTGAGCTTGGTGAGCAGACCAAGCAGGAAGTGAGCGACTATTACGACGAACTTGCAGATGCGTTTGACTTCTGCATGGCTTCAGGTCACTGGCCTGGGCAACCACAAGAGCGCCTCATCGAGGTGCCTACCTACTACTCTCAAAAGAAGTGAGGACAAACCCATGGGAACTGCATCAATCACACTCGTTGGCACCCTGATTGCCAACCCTGAAACCCGTCAGACCTCGAGGGGCACAACCATCTGCACATTCAAGCTGCCCACCCATGAGGGCTGGGGAGACAACCAGGTCACTACTTGGTGGCGCTGCACCTTGTTTGGCAAACAAGCTGAGCAGGCAGCAGACAAGCTCAAGCAGGGCAGCAATGTGGTTGTGATGGGTGAGCCCAAGCTGACGGAGTGGCAGGGCAGGGATGGAGACACCCGCTACTCTGCAGAGGTCATCTGCCAGGCCTGGAGGTATGGCCCCAAGTCGTCAGCAGGTGACAGCCGTTCTGCAGGACGGAGCAAGGGACGGGGCAAGCCTGTCTATGCTGCAGATGAGGCAAGCCTTGAGGACTTGCCCTTCTGAGGTCACTGCTTGAGCTGGTCAAGCGCCTCACGTGCACCCTGAAGGATGTCTGCCCGCCCACTGATGATGATGTCTGCGACATAGCCTATAGCCACATCACTGATACGTTCCCAGATGATGTGGTTGGGCTCAATGACATCATCAAGCGCCTTGACCAGCTCCTGACGGCTGCCTGTCACAAGCAGGCGGCCTACCTTTCTCAGCTTGTCTGCTCTCACACTTCCTCCACATAGCGGGTCACCCGCTCATACTTGCCCCCAGGCAGGTGGCGCAGGGTCTGCCCTCGAGGTGCACCGGTAGTGGGTAGGCCTACGTGCACATGCCCACCTGTCTTAGGGTAAGAGATGACCTGGTCCCAAGGGTCACTGGCTTCTGCTGCATCCTCAATGATGAGCTGTGCAAGCTCATCTGCACTCAGCCCCACAGCATCCACATCAGCTGCCAGCCCGTAGCAGTGGCGACTAGTTGGGCTGCCTCCGATGGCTGCATTGTGCTCAGGAGACCGGTAGCCACTGGTGATGCGCAGGGGCTGCCCCAAGCGGTCCCTGATGCGCTGCAGCCTGGGTGCCAGCTGCTGCCTGATGTTGGCCTCTACCCTCGAGGGCAGATGCTGCATGCCTGCGCTGCAGCGGGAAAACTCAACCAGGCTGAAGTTCCGTGTAATGTCGCCCATGACTACCCCTTCACAATCTTGCTGACGGGCTTGTCTGACCACAGCTTGCAGGACCAATACCGCGCCTTAGTGGGTGGGCCTGGTTCATCGCAGCTGTGGCGGTCCCTGAAGGCCTTGCGCCGCTTTGGGTTGTCTCGCTTGATTTCCATGTCAGGGTCACCAAAGCGGACGGTGTACTTCTTGCCCTTGTGGGTGCCTGTGACCACAAACTTCTTGCGCCCATAGCCCGGTTCACCCTTCTTGATGCGCCGCACAGGCACTATGCACCTATCTTGTTGTTCAGTGCGTCAAGACCCTGGATAATGCGCTCATGCTCAGTGCTGTGCTGCTGCATCATGCTGTCCACTTGGTCAAGGTGGCGGTTAATGGCCTGCTGCACCATAGGCACAATCATATCCCGCAGCAGCTTGTAAACGCCCAAGCCCACAAGCAGGCAGATGATGAGGCCTGCCCCAGGGCCTGCAAGGTATGGTGCAAGCGCTTCCAAGGTCATCATGACTCCCTTGCCCACTGCTCTACAGCATCCCTGAGGCCCAAAGCATCCAAGTGAGAGGCAAGCACAGGAGTGCTCTGCCCGTCTGCTATGCGGGTTTGGATGTCCACAAGCACATCATTCACCTGCTGCTGGGTCTTGCCCGTGCTGACAATGGCAGCCTCATAGCCTCCTGCAGCAGCGGTTTGCATGGTGGACACCTCGAGCAAGGCGCTACCCTGAAGGTCAACCACAGGCCTGCCTTGCTCATCAAAGCCAACGTCAATAATGCGAATCATTCAAACCTCTGGACGACTACGCGCGATAGGGTCAGGTCACCTGTATTCAAGCAGCTCAAGAACGCTCTGATGCCTGCGCTGTTTTGGTAGACTCTGGTATTGTCTGCCCGTCCCACAGCATCTGCCCCAGCCACATAGGTGGTGCCCTGTGTCACATCAGGTGTGGGGATGGTAAGGCCTGCAGTATCCATCAGCTGCACAATCTCACCAAAGTGCACAATGCACGTGACAGTGCGGTTAGTGCGCAGCGCTTGGGTGGTTAGTGTGCCGGTTGACGTCGTATTGGTGCGGATTTTGACAGTTTCATTGATGCCATCGGCTGCAGACTCAATGAGGAAGTGTCTGCTGTCACCACTGTTGTGGGTCGTGTTGTTCCCAACATTTACCCCACAGTAAAAGCCTGAGATGCCTGGGTTAGCGGTCAGGTCTGCAGTGAAGGCAAATGTGATGGCGTAGACATACTGCTGCACATCATCAGCAGTGTAGGAGGTCAGCCAGTCACTTGGGCGAAAGCTCAAGGTGCCTGCAGACGTTGTATCTGTGCCACCATCAAAGATGATGCCAGTACCATTGGTGACCTGCACAGTGATACCGCCTGCATCATTATACTTGCTCCACACCACATCAATCGTATCTGCAATGCTTGCAAAGGTCAGGGTGTGGGTGCCTGTGCTCAGGCTTGCAGTAGTGTCAAGGTCTGTGAGGTCATAGTCCTTGAGCGTGACCCATGCGCCTCCTGTGGTGCTTGACCCTATGCTGCCTGTGTAGACTGCTGTGGCAAGGACGTTGGCAGAAGCGTCCAATGCATCCAGCTCAATGCCCAGCACTTCCCCATCTGCATCACCTGCGATGGCATACGGCCCCAGGCCACTGCCGGAGATGGTTGCGCTACCTACGACGTTAGTCTTGGTCGCTGAGTAGGAGCTGATGCGCGCCCCAGGGTCTGTGAAGGCGCTAAACATCACATCACTGAGGCTGCCCCCAGCTGCGACGCTCTGTGACTGTGCTGCAGGAGGTGTGACAGGGTCAGCACTCCCACCTGGGGCAGGTCCACCTGAGGCACCTGTGGAGGGGTCAAAGCATGGGGTGATGGGCATGCTACTCCCTCCAAGTGATGCAGGACTGTGCAAGAGTCGGCACAGTCGCAGCGTTGTCTACCTTGACGAAGAGGTACAGGGAACCGTTGCCTGGGGCAGACAGAATCTGAAACAGGGGCAGCTGCACACTAAACGCTACACACTGCGAAGTAGTGGTAGTCAGGCCTGCCACAAGGTCTGCCTCAGTGTCAGGTACCAAGGTGTAGTCACCCGCTGCATCTGCACAAATGCGCATAGTGAGCTTGGTGGCACTCGGAGCGCCCCCCGCAGTCAGACGGATATGCACACCCTCGACGATGCCTCGAAAGTTGACCGCCTGCTTGCTGTCAGGCAGACCTGCAGTCAGGTCATGTTCATGCACAGCTGTGAGCGTGAAAGCTGTGCCGATGGTTTCAGCGCCTGTCTGCAAAGAGTCATGCAGGAAGTTGGTAATGCGGGTGGGCATCTATCTCTCCTCATTCGCGGACTAAGATACACCCACCATATCACTGGGCTGCACCCATTACCTCTGCAATCTGCCCCACTTGTCTGCGCCTGACCTCAGCTGCATCACCTATGGGTGCTCTCTCGAGCAGTAGACCAGCAGCAGACTGGGCAGCGGTCTTGGGGGTCATCTCGCCTGTATAGACCTGCACCGGTTCTGTACCTGGCTTCAGCTCGAGGGCAGGAGCACCGGCTACCATGGCCTGCTCAATGGCATCAGGGGTGAGGGCTCGCATCACGCTCATGGCCTGCTTGCCGTCCTCACTCAGCTCAAAGACCTTGTAAAGGGGCATGCCCGTCTCATCCCTGCCCCAAAAGAGGTGAGGGGTGCCCTTGGGGGCCTTGCTCCAATACTGGGGCAGACGCTTGTTTTCCAGCCCCTTAGGGGGTGGCACATCCTGAGGCCTGAACACGCGCTCAAACCAATCCCAAGCACCCACCTGCCTGCCTGCATCCATGTGGTGCGCATACAGGGCAGCAGCCCACAGCATCTGCTCATCACTCAGGGGTGTGGCC